>Ga0194115_10005579_pt1 | contig 13040 bp, 9 predicted proteins | sample TA2MahsurfametaG_3_FD_148656 | JGI IMG/M metagenome (GOLD analysis project Ga0194115, IMG submission 148656) | Freshwater microbial communities from Lake Tanganyika, Tanzania - TA2015002 Mahale S4 surface | ecosystem: Environmental > Aquatic > Freshwater > Lake | place: Tanzania: Lake Tanganyika...
ATAATTACAGCTCCTGGTTTAATAAACTCTTATCAGGCTTCTCAATGTACTTCTATCATTAATAATACTCAAAATAGAGGTGATAGCATTTTCGTACTTGATTTAGTACCTTACGACTCATTAGTAGCTGATGCAACTACACAAGCTGCTTCTAGAAATACTTCATATGCTGCTTCATACTGGCCTTGGGTTCAAACAATTGATCCAGATTCAGGTGCTAGAGTATGGGTACCAGCTTCAACTATGATTGGTGGTGTTTATGCTTACAACGATAACGTATCAGAACCTTGGTTTGCACCAGCAGGTATTAACAGAGGTGGTCTCGATACAGTTATCAGAGCAGAACAAAAACTTACACAAACTCAAAGAGATACACTCTATACTTCTAAAGTAAACCCAATTGCAACATTCCCAGGCACAGGTACTGTAGTATACGGACAGAAAACTCTTCAAACAGCTGCTTCTGCACTTGATAGAGTAAACGTAAGAAGATTGTTAATTGCCCTTAAGTCGTACATTTCTCAGGTAGCTAATAACTTAGTATTTGAACAAAACACAATCGCTACAAGAAACCAATTCTTAAGCCAAGTTAACCCATTTCTTGAATCAGTTCAACAACGTCAAGGTTTATACGCGTTTAGAGTAATCATGGATGATTCTAACAATACTCCAGACGTAATTGATAGAAACCAGATGGTTGGTCAGATTTACTTGCAACCTACTAAGACTGCTGAATTCATTTACCTAGACTTCAACATCTTACCAACTGGAGCTACCTTCCCAGCATAAGAATTGTAATTAATGATATTTATAATAAAATAAATAATATAGCAAAATGGCAGTATTAGACCCAAACGAAATATTTTTCACAGCGTTTGAACCAAAACAGGCGAACCGCTTTATCATGTACGTAGATGGTATTCCATCTTACACAATCAAAGCAATTTCAGCTGTTACTTTCGAACAAGGTGAAGTAGTACTTAACCACATTAACGTATACAGAAAGGTTAAGGGTAAAACCACTTGGTCAGACTTAACAATGACATTGTTTGATCCAATTACTCCTTCAGGCGCTCAAGCCGTTATGGAGTGGGTACGTTTACACCACGAATCTGTAACTGGTAGAGATGGTTACTCTGATTTCTACAAGAAGGATTTAACTATTGACATTTTAGGTCCAGTAGGTGATATCGTTTCAGAATGGGTAATCAAAGGAGCATTCATTAAGGGTGGTAATTTTGGTGAATACAACTGGGATACAGAAAATACAGCTATTAACCTATCATTAACAATTGGTATGGATTACTGTGTATTAAACTTCTAAAAAGTTTTTTACCAAAATTAAATTTGAGCTTGGCTTTGCTAAGCTCTTTTTTTATCTTATAACTCAATCTATAAGGGATAGGTTCTTTGACATCTAATACTAAACAAAACTATGGAAATTACATCATTTATTTTAGGTGTAGCTGCGGTCATTACTATACTAATGGTTGTGGTTACGTTTATGAATTTCATGGAAATTAAAAATCTCCAAAAACAAATCAATATTCTTCAAAATATTGATGAAGCAATCAATCGTGATCTTGACATAAGAGAACGTAATTGTATGGATTATTCAACTCAATTAGATAATAACCTTCGAAAAGAGTTAGAAAATCTCTATCGTCATATTGACAGTAGAGCTGATAAACTAGAATCTAAAGTGTATAAAGATTTTGATCTTACTCGTACACAAAGTAAATCTTATTAATTAACCCGTTAAAGAACCTCCCTTTATAGTATTTATAAACATATTAGTTATAACAAATAATTTATGAGCGAATTTAAAATCCCAACCGAAATAGTTGATCTGCCTTCAAAAGGTCTATTATACCCCGAAGGTAATCCTTTAGCAGAAGGAAAGGTAGAAATGAAATACATGACTGCTAAAGAAGAAGATATTCTTACTAATCAAGCTTACATCAAACAAGGTATTGTATTAGATAAACTATTACAATCTCTTATTATAACCCAAATTAATTACGATGATCTAATCGTAGGTGATAAAAACGCACTTATGGTTGCCGCTCGTGTTTTAGGTTACGGTAAAGATTATGACTTTGTTTATGACGGTGAATCTTATACTGTTGATTTATCTACTATTGAAAACAAAGTTTTTGATGAGTCATTAATCAAAAAAGGAACAAATGAATTTTCTTACACTCTACCTAACTCAGGCAATTTAATAACATTTAAGATTCTTACAGCAGGTGATGATAAAAAAATTGACGCTGAATTAGCTGGTTTAAAGAAAATTAATAAAGATTCCTCTCCTGAACTGTCTACCCGTTTAAAATATCTTATCACATCAGTTAATAGTGATAGAGAAGCTAAAATCATCCGTGAGTTTGTAGATAATCATCTTTTAGCTCGTGATTCAAGATTACTTAGAGAATATATTCGTCAAGTACAACCAGATGTTGACCTAACATTTACTACAACTAGCGGTGAGGAGGTCGCTATACCAGTAAATCTTAGCTTTTTTTGGCCTGACGCCTGAGATAGCACCACAAGCTAGAATGAATTTATTTACCCAAATCCATGAGATAGTATTTCATGGTAAGGGTGGATATAACTGGAATACAGTCTATTCAATGCCTATATGGTTAAGGAAATTTACTTTTCATAAAATAAATGAATTTTATAGTGAAGAATCTAAAGCAGCTGAACAGGCCGGACAAGGTAAAGGTAAAACTACAGCAGTCGATTCTTCAGGTAAAGTAAATACACCGGCATTTGTCCAAGCTTCAAAACCCTTTAATAAAATGAGTTATAAATAAAAACATATTTTTTTGATATTTATAACAAATGCTTTAGATGGCCGCAGACGATTTACAAAAACAAAAGGAAGAATTAGAAAGACTTAGGAGAGAGTATGAAAAACTCACTAAGAAACCTGCTGCTTTATTTAACACTAATGACCTTAGAAGTGCTACGGCTGCGGTTGGAGCTATGTCTGATGCCTTAAAAGAAGCAAAAGATAGAGCATCAGAATTATCTGAAGGATTTAAAGGTCAATATGATCTTAATGTTGCTATTAATGCTGAATTAAAAAAAGGTTATGATGCTGTTAGTTTAGCAACTAAAGCTCAGTCTAAATTAACTGATATTACTCAAAAGTTAAAGTATGATCAACAAGAAATTTCTAAATTAAATAGAAAACAGTTATTAGACATACAGGATAAACAAAAAGCAGCTGTACAAGATTTAAAGGATCAAGCCGAAAGACTAACTAAAGAAAAAATCGGTGCTAAATTTACAGGACAAATTAATGAAGCAACTGTTGATAGATTAAGATTTTTAGGTAAAATTAATCAACAAGAAGAAGCTATATTAAGGGCTGCTGCTGATGGATTTAAAGTTGCTAAGGATACTGATTATCTTCTTATACAACGTATCCAGAAAGAAGAAAGAATAGAAGAATTAATGGGTTTAGGAGGTGTTGCTCTTAAAGGAATTGAACAATCTCTTAATAAAATAGGATTAGGTGGTTTAGCTAGTGCTTTAGGTGTAGACAGTGCACTAGAAAAAATGCGTGAACTAGCAGAAGAAATTGAAGAAGCTAGTGGTGCTACTCTTTCTTTTGCTGATAAAATAAAAGTATTAAAAGTAGGTTTTGGAGAAGTAAAAGACCAGTTAGCTGAATCTTTAACTGACCCTCTAGCTATAGGTACATTTTTAGCTACTCAAATAACTGATGCTTTTTTATCCCTAGATAAATCCACCGGAGAATTAGCTAAAAACTTTGGAATATCTTATAGAGCAGCTTCAGGTTTATCAAATGATCTAAACTCAGCAGCTAATAATTCTTATTTGCTTAATATTACTACTCAGGGTTTAACTGAGGCTTTTATAACATTAAACAATCAATTTGGAACTTTTGCTCAAATTAGTGAAGAAGCTTTAAACACAGTTACCAGACTAACTAAAGAAGCAGGACTATCAGCTGAAGCTGCTGGTATGTTGTTTAGAACTACTGTATTAACTGGTAAAGAAGTAGAAGATACAACTACTGAATTTTTAGGCGAAGCCACAGCTTTAGCAAATGCTAATGGTATAGCTTTAAATCAGAAACAAATACTTGAGTCTATAAAAGATGTATCTCAAGCCACTTTACTTTCTTTAGGAGGCCAACCTGCTAAAATAGCTGAAGCAGTAGTACAAGCTAAATTATTAGGTGTTAATTTACAACAAGTAGAAGGAATAGCTAGTTCTCTACTTCAATTTGAATCATCAATCTCATCAGAATTAGAAGCAGAATTATTAACTGGTAAACAACTTAATTTAGAAAGAGCAAGATTAGCAGCTATTAATAATGATCTAGGAACCGTAGCTGAAGAAATTGCTAAACAAGTAGGTACTGCTGCGGATTTTACAGCTATGAATGTTATTCAACAAGAAGCCTTAGCTAAATCTGTTGGAATGACTCGTGAAGACTTAGCTAAATCTTTAATTGAAAGAGAAGCATTAGTTAAACTTTCAGGTGTTGAAGGTAAAACTGCTCAAGAAAGATTTAATAATTTAGTTAAAGAAGTAGGTTTAGAAGAAGCTAAAAAACGTTTAGGTGATGAACAATTAGCTAATCAATTAGCAGGCCAATCAGTCCAAGAAAGATTTACAGCTTCTATAGAAAAACTTAAAGAAGTTTTTGTATCTTTAGTAGAACCTTTAATGCCCGTATTAGATATATTTGCTGAAATAGCTGGGGTAGTATCAGCCCTTGTAGCGGGTCCAATGGGCCAAATATTAAAATTCGCTAGCACATTGGTTAAATATCTTTTACCTGTGTATGGATTATATAAAGGTATATTAGCCCTCCAAAGTGCTAATGTAGCTATTAGTAGGGTTGCTGCTATAATAGAAGCTGGTCGATTAACAACTTTACAAGGACAAGTAGTTGCTAGAGGTGAAGAAAATGCTATAAGTAAAATCACTATATTTTTTGCTAGGCTTAAATTACTTTTTGCAAGACGAGAACTTGAAACACAAGTTTTAACTAGTACACAAAAAGCAGCACAATTAGGTTTAGGTGGTCAAATATTAGCTATGTTAGGTTTTCAAAATGCCGCTGAAATGTATAAACTTACATTAATGACTGGGGGGACTACTCAGGCAGCTATAAGAGCAGGGCTTGAAGAAACTATTTTAGGAAGTCTAATACTTCAAGCCGGCGCTATATTAACTAATATAGGAAAAAGTACTATAGAATTAGGTATAAAAATGGGAATATTATCTGCAACTTTAGCTACAAACGCTGCTCTTACTTTTGGAGTAGGAGTAGCAGTTGCAGTTGCAGCCGCCGTAGCAGGATTTGCGGCAATTAAAGCTTTAACAGCTGATGATATGGTTTCACCCCAAGGATATGGTAAACGTACATTACTTGCCCCTGAAGGTGCTATTCAACTAAACGATAAAGACACTGTAATAGCTGGTACTAATTTAGGAGGTGGAACACCTGCTCCATCAGGTACTGATTTAGGAGGTGGGACACCTGCTCCATCAGGAGGCGGATCAGTAAATATGGCTCCTTTAGTTGCCGAACTGCAAGCTATCAAAACACTACTTAACACAGTATTAACTAAAGAAGGAACTATTAATATCAATGGTACTACTGTAGCTACTGCTATCTATCCTGATATTCAAAGAATATCTAGATTAAAAGATTTTAAAACTCAATAAGTTTTAATATTTATAATAAAATTCTAAATTTACAAACATGGGACTATTAGACAAATTAACAATACAAGGTTCTAATTTAACACCTTATGATGGTAAGACTCCTAAGATTAATCCTTTAGCTACTAAACAATCTCAATTGCACGCTAATGGTAACCAACCAGGATATTCTTTAGATGGTTCAGCAGCTTCTATTGTATCTGCGGATTATACCGCTTATAATGACGGATATAATAATGCTTTACCACAGCCATCACAGTTAGACCTCAACGGAAAAACACCAGCTAAGTATTTAGACAATCCCCCAGGATAATATAAATGCCTTTAGTACAATTAGTAACCGACTTAAAGAGCCTCAAGTACGGTAAGGATACCCCTGGAGGCGGATATAGTGGACAACCCTATATCCAGGCTAAGATTCCAGATGGTTTATCACCTAAATCACCTGATTTTCTTTTAAGGAATGGTTACTTAGCTCCGCTTGATACAGCTGAAGATATTAAGAGATTAGGCAAAATGTTCTTTGACCTTAAGTCCTTTAATGGAGCCGGGTTTATAGCTAAACAACTTGTACTATCTAATTCAGCAGTTCGCACTCAAACAAGTGGTGTACTAAATGAAGGTATTTATACACCTTTGAATACATTAGCTCAAGCTGGTGTTGTTACTTTTGGGGGTCATTTAAATAAACAAGGTATAAACCCGTTTGAACAAACCGGAGCGTATGCCCAAGGTGATTATCTTTACTATAATAAAATATCTCAATATAATTTAGATTGGTTAAACTCAGGTGGTACCACTGCTTTAAATGATAGATTATTTAATAGATTATTTGCCTTATATCAATCTAGAATTTTAAATAATTCTATTGGTGAGTATGCTAAACCCAATAACATTAATGTTGATTTAAAAAATACATTATTAACTTATAGAGGTGGACCTGGTTCAATATTAGGTGTAGGTCAAACCGATATTAGATTTGAAGACAACGGTAATAAAAGAACAGGTGCTAATAACGTACAACTTAGAAATATAGGATTTTTTGGTAAACCTAAAAAAACTCAAATCCCAGGTACACCTTTTTTTACTGAAATCTTAGAAACTCCTGATAACCCAGCAGCTGGTAATTTTAGTGTTTTTAAAAGACCTAATAGTAGAACTACTGGTTCATTTATATTACCTTATGGAGCTACAGATGCCTATGAAGCAGCTACAGGTGTGTTATTACCTACAGGGTCAAATGGTGCCGCAGTTATAAGTAGAGATGGGGGATATACTTTTGAGCCTAGTTTTTACTATAATGTTTATAATACAGGATCTTTAAAGCCTAATAATGATGTAACCGGAAGTCAAAAGATTCAAAAAACCATTAATATAAATAATCAACAAGTAGGTGGTTTACAAGTAGAACCTTTTAAATCTTGGACTTGGGGAGGACCTACAATTTATACACCTAATGGTTCTATTGATTTTAAAAATTTTCTCCCAGAGTTTGATTTAAACAAACCACAATCAGGATCTTTAGATCCTAAACTGTTAGCTACATTTACTTCAGAATCTAAAGTTCAAAAAACCGTTGATAGTAAAGGAACACAAGTTGGTGGTTTAGACGTAGATGCTGAAAAACTTTGGATTAAATCTTCTGAATATAAATTACCTGCCTCTAATTTAAACAGCCCCCAAAGTTCGTCTTTTGCAGAATCTAATACGGGTCAAATTAAAGATGAAAATGTTTACACCTATAGTAAAACCTTACTAGAAAATTCTAATGTAAACCCTCCGACAAGTAATCATTTATCTCCTAAAATACAAGATTTTAGAAAAGTATTAAGAGCTAATTTAGGGCAAAATGCAAAACAAGCATCTAATTTAGGTGCCACTCCTAATTCTTTACCTTATTCAGGTTCTAATAATGGAAGTGTTGAAAAACGAGTTAATATAGGGGGTAAAAATGGCTTGGGTCCAGGGGCTAGAGCAGGTAAATCTTATGTATCTTATACTAAGGGAGTACAACTTACAGATGGTAATAGAAATCCTACAGGCCCCGCTGGGGCACAAGATCTAATTAATGCTTTAAAAGTTTATTCTAGTGATAATGGTCCTAGAACTGGTCCTGAATATACAGATTTAATTACATTTAGAATAGGAGCTATTAATAATTATAAGCCTACAGTTGTAAGTTATATGCACTTTAGAGCATTTATTGATAGTTTCACAGATAGCTATACGGGCGATTGGAGTGGTTACAATTATTTAGGTAGAGGTGAAAAATTTTATACATATAATGGGTTTGATAGAAAAATATCTTTAAGTTTTAAAGCAGCAGCTCAATCCAAAGAAGAACTTATTCCAATGTATAAAAAGCTAAATTTTTTAGCATCAAACCTAGCACCCGACTATAGTGGTGAATATGGGTATATGAAAGGATGTTTCATTACTTTAACAGTTGGTGGATATCTCTATGAGCAGCCAGGATTTATTACTAACTTATCATACGATATGATAACGGAAATGCCATGGGAAATAGGTATAAATGATACTGATGGAAAACAAGATCCAACAGTTAAACAATTATCTCATATGGTTAAAGTAAATTCATTTGACTTTACTCCAATCCATAACTTTATCCCAGCTAAACAAGCTGTAGGATTAAGTGATAGCGGTGAAACTCTTATAGGAGATGAAGAGTATATAGCATTAGCTAACCCTAATGATGGATCTACTAACTGGTCGATTATAGGTAGTGTAAATCTCCCATAAAATAAATGAATAGATATCAAAATATTCCTATAATTAGAAGTACTACTAATAAACAAATGTATGCTACTTCCCGTTATCCTGAGATACCTTTATCTCCGGATGATATCTATGTTTATGCCAGTCAGGGAGATAGATACGATATATTAGCTTCTCAATACTATACCGATTCATCTTTATGGTGGGTTATAGCTATTGCTAATCCTAATGTTGGATTAAATTCTTTAATCATCCCTGAAGGCGAACAAATAAGAATTCCTAGTGATTACGCTAGTGTTATAACCCAATTTAATCTAATAAACAGATTATGAATGTTGTCGGAGAAGCAGTATCAAATTATGTTTCTGATCAAATCAGAGTAAGACAAAAAACATATGGTTCAGTTAATGCTAGTACTAGACCTTTAGCTGATACTTTATTTCTAAATCAAAGAATAGCTTTTGCTCGTTTAGTTTCGGGAGTTGATATAAATGATCCTTCAAAACTTAAAGGTGATATTAAAAATATTATCATCTCCAATAATTTAACTAGTAATAAATTAGCCTCTAAATTCATTTTATTTGCCGGCACTTCAGAACGTAATACTAAAAATTCAAAAAATTTATTAGCAACTGGTGTTACACGTGATGGTTCTTCAATTAATAGAGGTGCTTATGGTTTAGGCGGGTTAGATTTTGGTTTAAAACCAATGCCGGGCATAACCTCAGTAGACATTAAATCTGAGAACCGTGGTTCATTAAGAACCGCTAATATAAAAATTAAAGCTTGGAATACTACTCAATTTGATATAATTGATCTTTTATATTTAAGGTTAGGATATTCTGTTCTTTTTGAATGGGGTAATGTTAGTTACATAGATAATGGAGGTAATCCTCAAACCATTAATCAATATTCTCTAGTTGACCCATTTTTATCAGGTGGACCTTTTCAAGGAGAAAATACTACTTCCTCAGGCGTCGGGTCAAAAAAAGCTAATCCTAACTCACTTTTTGAATTTACAGGAGCACAAGTTATAAACACTAATAATTTTGGCACTCCCACTAACCCAGCTTCAACAACTCCCGAAAATAACACTAAAGGAGAAGCTACTATTACAGCTTTATTAGATAATATATCTTTACTTAGAAAACAATCCGCGGGTAACTATGATGCTTTTTATGGCAAAGTAATTAATTTTAGTTGGTCGTTTGCCGAAGATGGTTCATACGATATTGATTTAGAACTTAGAAGTGTAGGTGATGTTGTTGAATCTCTTAGAATGAATGTTTTAATTAATGATAAAACTACAGAAGAAGAACAACAAGAAGAAGAAACAGGTGAAGAACCAACGGTTGAATCTTATAAAGATAAAAATCAATTTGGTAGATTTTTTTATAACGCTCTTAAACGAGTTTATGCTGAAGGAGAATATTTTACTTACCCCGAAAGTGATTTAAACAACGGTAATAGTGGAACCTTTTACCTACCAGCTTTAATACCTGAATTATCTAAAGTAAATTTCCAATCACAAAAATTTAATGGAGAAGATGTATTTATGTTTTTTGACGGGTATAAAAACACTATGCATTATATACGTTTTGGAACTTTATTGTACTTTATCCAAAACAGTATCCTTCCAGTATATGTAAATGGAAAATCTCAAGTTCCCTTAGTTTTTATAGATTATGATTCTGATAGTAATATAGCTTATTTTAATCCTTTTCAAATTAGTTCTGATCCTAGAGTTTGTGTTATTAATACCCAAATAAAAGGAACTAACGATAACGAATCCGAAACTTGGTATTATGGTGCTGCTGGGGAACCTTATGTAGCTGATATAGGAGGTATAAAGGTAGGTCAAATCATGAACATATATGTTAATATGGTTCATGTGCTTCAACTTATAGACGATAATACTACAGATGAAGGAATATCTTTAATTGATTTTTTAACTAATCTTTGTTCAAATATTTCTACAGCATTAGGAGGAGTTAATAGTTTTGAACCTTTTATAGAAGAAGAAGCTAATACTATTAGAATTATAGATCAAACTCCTTTATCTGGAAGAGATATATTATTACCTAAATTAGGAAAAAAATTACCTAAAGACACAACTACTATACAATTATATGGTTATAAAGTAACAGAAAACCCCGAAACTAAAAGACGATCATTTTTAGGTAATTTTGTTAAAAACTATGGTATTAAAACAGAATTAACAAATGCTTTTGCTACTACAGTAACTATTGGAGCCCAAGCTAGAGGTTCTGTTGTAGGAGAAAATTCTACAGCTTTATCTAAATTAAATGAAGGATTAATAGACAGAATTAAACCCGAAATAAACGATAGCCCTGGAACTGGTGAAGATTTTGACCTAACTCAATCTATATTTAAAATTAAAGATTCAGCAGGTAATTATTTAGACCCATATGCCCAAGCTCTATCTGAGAGAGAAACTAAATTAGCAGAATTAGAACAAAGATTTCCTAATGCTAATAAAAACTATGCTAAATTTGCTAGAAAAATAAGTTGTACAGCTAATAAACCTATGCCATTTCTTGATGATAATGAAATTAGTGATTATTCTACAACTTTAAATGCATTTCTTAAGTATCTTGAAGCCAAATCAGCAATTCTTGGAAACCAGTCTTCAGGAACTGAAGGATTTTTACCTGTAAGTGTTGAACTTACCTTAGACGGAATCTCAGGAATTAAAATTTATAATGGTTTAAATTTAGATACTAGATTTTTACCTTCTAATTATCCTGAAACTATGGATTTTTTAGTAACTAGTTTAAATCATAAAATAGAGAATAATGTTTGGACTACTAATTTAGGAACAGTAATGGTTCCTACTAATACAGTTCAAGCTGGGGGTAATGTAACTATAGTTAATTCACCTCAAGAAGGCTCACTTAGAGTAGGATATGATATTAATAGTAACCCTATTGATATTCCTAATAGAGCTTTAGATCCTGCCCCTAAAATTAACCCTAATAGAGTAGGATCTACTCCTTATAATAATTCAACCCTAGCTCAGAGTTTAATTAAAGCTAATTATAAAAATGCTTATTTGCCTAATAAAGAACTTGTAGGTATTGATTTTGCTATAGGTGGGAAAGGGAGAAAACTTCATAAAGACGCAGCCGCAGCTCTAAAAGTTTGGGTAACTGAATTAACTAATAATAAGATTCCATATAATATTAGTAGTGCTTATAGAGACTATAAACAGCAAGCATCATTAGCTAAAAATCAAAAGAACGCCGCTAGTGCTGGTTCATCTCCCCACGGATGGGGTGGCGCCGTTGATTTTGGTAATTTGTATAGATTAGTTGGTGGTAGTACTAACCCAACCCTTAATCTAAATGGTAGAGTAAAACCTGAACCAGGTAGTTACACTCTTATAGCCCAAATAGGAGCTAAATATGGTTGGTATAATCCTTGGAGATTAAGTGATAACGCTGGTGTAGATGAATTATGGCATTTTGAATATTGGGGTCCATTAAATCCATCTTTACCACAAGTTACACCTGCACCATTAAGTGTAGCTTCAACTCAAGCTTTTGAATTTTTAGCTATGAGATTACAACAAATCTATAATGAACAAGATCCTGATATTTTATTCACCCCATTTAAAGGAACATTTGATGATAATGAAGAAGGAGCTTTAGCAGCCTTAGATAAATGGTTTAGGAGAGGTAATATTCAAGATGAATATTTTAAATTAACTCCCCAAGATAAAAGGATTTTTGATGCTGCCTTTGCTAAACTTAAAGCTGAAACACTTAGTGGTAAAGGGAAAGTAACATTTAAAGCTAGTAATGGTACTAAAACTTATACAATAAATTCTGATTTCTAATTATGCCTTACTATCCTAAATCTCAAGTTAAAACTAATTTATATGCTGATTTTGGAGAATATCTAATAGCATCTACTGGAGAACCTTACCAAGGCCCCTACTGGAAAAACTCTAGAGGAGAATTTTTTACAGGAAATACTCCAAGTGATACCCCATTTCAAAAACTTGTTCCAACATTTGACCCAGTAAACGAGTTTATATCCCCAGTACCAGAAAATTCTATATCAGAAATAGTTACTACTGACATTGGATATATTTTATCTAAAGGGGTTAGTATAGGGAATACTTTAGATTACCAAGCTCTACCTAATTATATATCTAACCCTCCAACTCAACAAGATTACCAGAATGGAGAATTTAGAAGATATTTCTGTAAAAAAACTAATGAAATATTTTATTTAGAAATAGATAAAACTACATACGATAATCTAGTTAATAAAAATCCTCAATATTTGTGGCAACTATATCTCCCATTTAATTTACCTTGGCAAATAACTGGAGATAAAGAGCAAGTAGCTCGTACTAATAAAAATATAGTAGATCTAACTTCTGTAAGACTTAGTTTACCTAAATTTAGAGATTACCTAAAATTTGATTATCTTAAATACTATAGATTTACTAATGCTTCTAATTTATATACTGCTGGAGGTGAATTTAAAACAGCCGATGGCCGAAATTATATAGGATTTTATCACATTCATGATAAAACAGGTCCTATGGTTGGTGCTAC
>Ga0194115_10005581_pt1 | contig 13039 bp, 24 predicted proteins | sample TA2MahsurfametaG_3_FD_148656 | JGI IMG/M metagenome (GOLD analysis project Ga0194115, IMG submission 148656) | Freshwater microbial communities from Lake Tanganyika, Tanzania - TA2015002 Mahale S4 surface | ecosystem: Environmental > Aquatic > Freshwater > Lake | place: Tanzania: Lake...
TTCTGCACTTATTGTGATGGCGGCTTAACATATACTGAAGCTGCTGATAAGATTATTAAAGAGTGGTTAAACAAACAAACAGAAGAAGTTAAAAATTATATAACAGGAGTGGGAGATGAAAAGAAATAGCTTTCTTCTATTATTATTTACCATTTTTGGTTCTTGCAATTGCGATCAAGAAATTTTGGTTGAAACATTAGGTAATCCTTGTTATGTTGATTCAGAAGGCAAAATTGTATTATTGAGTTTTAATAGTTCAGAATACAGAAAATTAAACATTGGTGAATGTTCCACTGGCCTAACAAATAGAGATGAAAGTGGAAATCTTGTTTGTTGGGGCGAAGTAAAACCAGACGAAGAAGATTGTAATAGTTTAGATGATAATTGTAATGGCTTGATTGATGATGATTTTTCTGGCTATGAATTATTGAGACCATATTATTCTAATCAAAATAATTGTATCTCATTTGGCGTGTGTAGATATGCCGATCAAAAATGTATAAGTGGAGAATGGGTATGTCTTTATCCGGATACTTATGGAAAAGAAGTTTGTGATGGAAAAGATAACGATTGTGATATGAGTGTTGACGAAGATACCTATGAAGATCCAATCTTTACCGATGGTGAAAGATATGTTTATACCGGAGATCCAGATACAATAAACGTAGGTGAATGTAGAGCAGGATACAAAGAATGTGTTGATGGTGTTATCAGCATAAGAAATATGAGAACACCTATTCCAGAAGTATGTGGTAATGATAATGACGATGATTGTGATGGAATTACCGATGAAGTAGAAACAGATTCATTACAAAAAGATTTTGCTCTCATTATTGATTATTCTGGTTCTATGTCTTTTATTGTTGAAAGTGTTGCCGATGCTCTTTGTTCTTGGAGTTCACAAGGTGTATTACAAAATAGCAGATTTGCTGTTATAGGTATCGGATATGCTGACGGAACAGAATTCAATCAAATGAAAGTATTATCTGATTTTACTGATTCTGGAACAGCATGTGCCGCCATAAGAGCAGCAAACAACTTTCAATTTTCTGGTGGTGTAGAATTACAATTAGATGCTACATACAACTCAAATGATCCAAATTCAATTGGTTATGTTAGTTGGTCGTCAAATAATAAAAAAATATTGATATTTAGTGATGAGTTGATGCAGGAAGATATGTTTCTTGATATCCAACAAGGTATTGAAAATGTAGTTCAACAATGCGAAGAAAATAATTATATCATAGGCGCTTTTATTAATTACGATATTTCAGATCAACAATTGTGGGTGGACTTAACACAAAGATGTGGAGGATTTTTAGATTATTTATCTTATCACACACAACAAATGATTGATACGCTAAACTATTGGATTGGTGGCGATTGTTAACCTAATTAATATATGGTATGTTTAATTGATAAAGCCATATATGATTTTGATATAGGTGATTTAGTTCGCTTAAATGAAGATATTAATTTAGAAATTGGATGTGGTCTTGTTGCTGATATCAAATTTAATTTTGATGATGTTTATGATGTAAAATATTTAGATGAAAGAATTAGTAGTTTCAGAGAGATATTAATAAACAGAGATGATTTCTTTCCATCAAAACCACAAATCTTAGTATTATGGACAGGAAAAAATTTAGTATCAGAAAATACTACTATTTGGATGTATGCAAGTGAGTTAACATTAGTGCAAAAAGTTGTTAAAAGTACTAAGTAGATTGTGGAGAAGCAATATGGATATAGACGAATTAAAAAAACTTATACAGCAAGAAAGAAATAAACTAACAGAAGCAACAAATCCTGGTACACCAAAGGCAAAATTAAAAGCAGCTTCTTCATTGGCATCAGTAGATCCGAATGCACCTACTGTAAAAACATCAATCCCAAAAGATCCATCAGTTTCTCCTCCATTATCAAAACAACCAACCCCAAAAAGCTCTTATGAAAATCCAGAAGATGTTTTTTATGGATTGAGAAGATTAAAAATAGAACTTCTAACAATGTTTGAAATGAAAATGAAAGGTCAAGAGAATCTTTCTAGCGAAGAAGTTTCAAATATGATAAGAGACATATTTGATGAAGAAGTTAATAAACTAACATCTAAACATCCGGAACTAGATGTAAAATAAATGAAAAACTACGGAGCATATATATTTTTATTGATTATATATGCTCCAAGTTTTTATGTCTTTATCCAAATCCTCAAAGAAGACATCTGTAGATTAAAACATAAGATATACCGCTTTTGCGACGATGGTTGACGTCCCCGCCGGTTACTGATACAATCGGCAGACCTACACAAGCCCAGCGGAGATCATTATGTCTTATTATCGCCGTTTTCCGGTTCGTCCTTCCCGTTATGTTGTTCAGGTTGAACAGGTTACTCCGGAAGTTAGTGAAGCAGAACTGACGAATCCCGGTATTGTGCAGCGTATTCGCGATCTCATCACGAAGCCGGGACTTAATGACTGGGAAAAGAACTTTCTCACCAGCATTAATGAGTATGCTACTGTTCGCAATCGTATTACTGCGGGACAGTATAGCTCTTTCAAGAGGATTGAAGACAAGTTTAGTGATGCTGCTGTCGCAAAGCATACTGAATTTGCTAATAAGTTCACAGATGAAATGCGCGACAATATGAAGATTGTTGCTGGTGTTTATCGCGCAACCAGTTCACCATATCATCAAAAGCTTGTTGAAAGCATTTTGTCTGATGATAAGTTTGTTCCAAGCGAGGAACAATGGAATAAGTTTATGAATAATAAATACGCCCAAGGTTATGTTGTGAACGCAAAGGTCGCACCAAAGTTCAAGATTGGTGATTCTGTTGCTCCTTCTTCTCTTGATAAGTCTCCTATCGGACTTTGGACCTCGGCTATTGTTATTGATAATGCTGGTATTCTTCCACGTTCTCATTCTGCTGGTGGAAAGCGTTATTCAATTCTTCCCTATGGTAAAATGAAGCCTATTGAGGTTGAAGAACGCCATATGAAGTTTCTTCGTTGATGGAGGAAAATATGTTTAACATTCTTATTCTACTTTGCTTGTTGAATTCTCCAACAATTTGTATGTTGATTTTCATCTTTTTTGATCGCTATTTTGCTGATAATAAATAAAGGAGATACTATATGAAGTATGCTTTGAAGCCTTCTAGCCTTTGTATTGATGTTAGGGGTTCTAACAAGATCATTTTCTTTAATGATGAAAAGTCTCTGTTCAACTTTTTTCATCTAAAGATGAAAGAGGATCTTGTAAAGCCTGTTGTTCGTACTGAACGATATGAAAGTTGGCAGAAACAGAAGCAGCCTAACACTATTTGTGCTGGTGATGTGACTGGCATCTATTCACTTCTTGTTTCAAGTGAACTTGACTTCCAGTTTCTTTCTTGGAGTTCTCGTGTAACCAAATTTATTCACCACAATCTGCCAAATAGTAAGAACCGATGGGAACATTGGAAGGTTATTGGTCGTATGCGGTCACTTCCTTGTAACTGGACACTTTATACTATGAAGGAGAGTGATGGTGGGCTTGTAATGCAGAGTCTTGGATGGGGAAACTTTTTCCGTATGGCAAAGCGTGAAAAGTTGCTTGATGGTATTAATGTTTCTTATCGTATTCCCGAAACTGCGGAGTAGTTATGAAGAATTATAATCCAGATATTATTTTTGTTCGTCTTTATAATGGTTCTCTTGTTCCTATTTCAAGGGCAACTCTTGTAACAACTGATCCAAATAATGGAAAGGTTACACAAGAGATTCCTCTTGAGTTTTGTATCAAGAAGTTGATGCATCACAATATGAATAACTTTGAAACAACTGATATAAATTGGACAAAGCTGGATAATTATAATATCGTGGAGAGCAAGTAATGAATAACAAAATTAAATCTCGTAATGTTTTTGCTGTTCATGCTTGGAAGAAAAACGGAGCAGGAAAACACAAAGATCGTAAGTGGTTGTCAAAAAATAGAAAGCGGGGCAAGGTAAACAATGACGAATAAAGTTGCTAATAAAATTAAGTGTATTAATGATCATCAGTTTCTTTGGGAAGTATTACCAAGGATTGAAGGTCATAAATATGTTATTACATCAGTAAGTCAAGTTCCATTCATGGGTCCAGAAACTTATATGTTTGCTGCTGATGAAAAGGGAAATATCGTTGATTGGTGTGAACTTCCCGGTTCATATCGTGGAGATCTAAATCACGAAAAGTGTTTTGAGGAAATTGGCTATAAAATTAATGAGTGAGACAAATAAAAGTTCAGAAGAAATACCACCATTCCAAGTTGGTGATTTCGTGCAAATGAGAGCAAAAGCATTACAGCTTGTTCGTTTTTATAAATATGAAAAAGACGATATTGGTGTTGTTTTAGAAGTAAAAAAAGGTAATAGTTGTTGGCTTATCAATGTTCATTGGCAAAGGTTTGTTCCAAAAAGTGGCAAATCAATTATCAAACATAATAGACTAAAAAAGTTAAGGGTAAAAAAGAATGTTCCATAAAAAGATTGAAGACTTTATCAAATCAACCGGAGATGGAGTTGTATTAGATTATGTTAACGGCCAATTTGTATTGGAGAATAAGAGTTTCGTGGAAGGCAAACCTATTTCTGCTGCTGGCAAAATCCAAGGCAAAGGAATAACAATAGAACTTTGTGTTGATAATTTTGTATATTCCTTGGAACAAAAATCTATCTATGAAAGAACTCATTTGAGCGCAGAAGAACATGAATCATACCGCTGGTATTCTTCTTATTAAGTAATAATACAATAACCGATCTTTGTGCTTGCGGTTTTCCACCGTTCGTGATACAATGCTGGAAACCCACACAAGATCACAAGCAGAAACAATATAGTAGAAAGGTGGATACGATATGTATCGTCGTTCAATTCATTGTCGTTATTGTGGAGCATCTGGTCATAACCGTAATGGTTGTCCCAAACTCAAAGAATACATCAAGAATAATCCAAACAGTTATTCCGCTCAAAATGAAAAGGCACGACTGGAAAGAGGGAAACACCGCAAGTGTTCATATTGCAACACCGAAGGTCATAATCGTAAGACCTGTTCTCATATCATGAGTGATATGATTGTGGTTGCTGATATCAATCAAGATTATCGTCGTAAGTTCTATAGGAATATTGTGAAGGACAAGGGTATTGCTCCCGGTGCTCTTGTTAGTGTTGATAATACTTCTGGTTATGATAATCATGGGTTTTATCATTATGATCTAAAGGACAAGATGGCTCTTGTTATTGATATTAGTTTTGAAGACGTCAGAAGTCCAAACAAAGAGAGTGGTTCTCAAGTTGTAAAAATCCAGTTCTTGGATGTTTATGATTATGGTGGCAAGCGTCTTGCAGAAAACTATTTGCATGTTCCGAATTGGTTTATTCTTGGCAAAGAAGCACCCACCGAACGGTGGTATCGTAATACCGTTGGTTTCAAGGTTGTGTCTCCCGGTCACTATGATCTGGATGATGAAGAAGCATGGGTGAAAGATAAAGAAGTTGTTCAGCGTATTTGTGCGGAATATGGTAATCATTTAGATATTAACTATGCTGTTGAGCATTTGAAAAAGTAATGGTATTGTAGTTTTGGTGTTCTACTTAATAAAAACACCAATCACGCCAATGTAGTTTAACGGTAAAACTCCACTTTTGTAATGTGCGAGATACAGGTTCAAATCCTGTCGTTGGCTCCACTTACTGTATTTTATACTGTAAGCAAGTTAGTGTGTGTTGACAGCGAACGCGATCCATGCTATGATGCAACGGGTCGGAAAGATCACCGGGCAATCCCGCACGATGATCTAAGTCAGATAACGATAAACTAGAGAGAGAAAACAATGCAGCTCGATTTCAATACTTTCTTCCGTATCGCTAAGCCGATTCTGGATAATAAGTTGCCGCTTCTTCTCCGTGGTCGTCACGGTATTGGCAAGTCGCAAGTTGTGTATCAGATTGCAGCGGAAAGGAATCTTCCGGTTGTTGAACGCCGTGCATCACAGATGACCGAGGGTGATCTTGTTGGGTTGCCCGTGATCTCCGGTGATTCTACCAAGTGGAATCCCCCGGACTGGTTCAAGATGGCGTGTAATAATGCCGTTCTCCTCTTCCTTGATGAAGTTGATCGTGCAGTTATTGAAGTTCGTCAAGGTATCTTTGAACTTACTGATTCTCGTAAGCTGAACGGTCATACTCTCCATCCCGATACGCTTATTGTTGCCGCTGTCAACGGTGGCGAAAGCGGAGCACAATATCAGGTTGGTGAGATGGACCCCGCCGAACTTGATCGGTGGACTACCTTTGATCTTGCGCCTACTGTGGAAGATTGGCTCACTTGGGCGAAGAACAATACTAATCAGTTTGTTTACGATTTCATCAATCTGAATCGTGAACACCTTGAGCATAAGGGTGACTTTGAACCCAATAAGGTGTATCCTTCTCGTCGTTCGTGGAAGCGTTGTAATGATGTGTTGACTTCTGCTGATATGTTCAGCGAAAACAACATGAAGGATATTCGTAATATTGCAGTTGGTTTCGTTGGTTACGAAGCTGCGATTGCCCTTCACGATTTCGTGGAGAAGTATGATCGTCAGGTTACGCCAGAAGACGTTATCGTGAATGGTAAGTTTGATAAGGTCAAGAAGTTTGGTATCATTGAGCATTGTGCTCTTATTGATAAGATTGAGGCCAAGGGTTTCCTTGCAAAGAAGATGCCCAAGGATCAGTTGGAGAATCTTGCACGGTATTTCATCAGCTTGCCTTCCGAAGCTGCTATGAAGATGTGGCATGTTCTTGGTAAGGGTATGGTGGAAAATACTACTGCTCTTCACCAGATCAATGTTGATGGAACTTCGCCTTCCAAGTTTCTTTCGGAACTGCTGACTGGTAAGAAGCCGAAGTGAGATAATGGAGTTGTTAGTGTAAACTCTGAACCGCAAAACACTAAACAGTTTATCCGTTCTGTGATAAAAACGGATTCTTTTTTGGATTGGTAGCTCAGTTGGTAGAGCAGTAGACTTTTAATCTATTGGTCGTGGGTTCGACCCCCACCCGATCCACCATTGTATTATAAAGGAGAAAGAGATATGTTTAGTAAGTTTTTTATTCTTCTCGCTTCTTTTGTTCACGGTGATACTGATACCGTTCAGCATGAACGAGTTATTAGTGTAAGTGTTCCAGAAGATGAGATTGTTATTGAGAATGTCAGGCCAGAGTTGGCGTCGGTATATTATTAACAAAGGAGTATTATATTATCAATAAACAAAAAAATAAGTCATTCAAAGAAATTCAATTCCGAGTTAGTATTGCAGATAACGATCTGCTTACTAAAATTAATCAAATCAATAAGTTTCTGGATAAGAAACTTAAAGTAAAAGTTGTTGTAAGGTTGCGTGGTAGAGAAAAAGTGCATCTCAATCTTGCTTATGAATTGATTGAAAAGGTTGTAAAACAAACTAATGCAATCTGTGAATCTAAAACAAAGTTCAACGAAAGAGATGTTGTAGTGTTTATTAGGAGGTAAGTTGTGGGAATTACAGTAAAGAATATGCCAAAGAATATTGAAGTTCCTGAACCAGAGCCAGGTGATGTTATTATTTGTGATGAAGGTGCTGCTTGGATTTTCACAACCGATGATAATATTGTGGCTCTTGAGGGTGGAGATGTAGTTGATTTTACTGATATTCGTGTTGTAAAGATTTTTAAGAATTGCCTATTGACTCTTGCCTAAAAAATACCCTATCTTATACAGATAGGGTTATGCCGAGATGGTGGAATGGTATACACGGAAGTCTCAAAAACTTCTGATAGCAATATCTTGTGGGTTCAAGTCCCACTCTCGGCACCAGTATAAACATGAGCATGATTATGACATGACTGTGTTTATGATACTTACTATGTGAATAGGAGTCAACTAGCATAGTAGGCTACATTATTGTGTTCTCCCGTCAAGTGTCTTTGGCGTTATATCATTATACCATATCTGGTAAGACGTTTCGGTGGAAAGCGTTAGATATATCCACCATTTCTTTAACACTAACTACCGGAGATAATATGGGTTATCGTAGTGATGTTCTTCTTGCTCTCAAAGATGAAAGGTTCTCTGAACTTATCAAGACAATGGAAGATCGTGTTGCTGCTAACTTTATTGATGGTTCCAAGATTCATGAATGTAATGGCTGGAAACTTGTTGAGTTTCACGATGTAAAGTGGTATGATGATTATCCGGAAGTCAAGGCAGTAAATGAATTTATTGAAGAACTTGAAGATCTTAATCAAGATGATTATTCATATCACGTTCTTGGTGAAGATGATAATGATTATACATCAAAGGGAACTTGGGAAACTCCGTTTAATATTCGTTTGAATCGCTCTCTTGATTTTGACTTCTAATATTGGGTTAAATATGACTGAAAACAATAATCTCAATATCAAAGTTGGTGATTTGATCCAAAGTGATACTGGTGGTACCGGTGTTGTTCTTCGTGTCCCGGACGATAAGCTGTATCACTATATTATGCTTTGGAATGTTGGAGATCATAAAGAGTGGGGTGCTGATCCATCCACAATCAAGCAACTTATCAAGTTCGGAAAGTGGAAAGTTATTTCTGTATGAAATATGATGTTGGCGATTTAGTGATAGTCAACAATCCAATGTTTCTGGTATACAATGGTGTTATAATTGATAGAATCAATAACAATGATTGGTATGGTGGAGGATATTATCTTTTTCATTGGGAATATTATGATAATTACGATCAGACAAAAGATAATAAAGTCGGCTTTTCTTTGCTAAATGATTGGGTAAGAAACAAAGAAGTTATTGTATATCCAGTAGCAAAATAGGTGATATATGGGACGCAAGAATAGAATGAAAAGCACTTTCCAGAATAGTGTTTGTCCCGGCTCTTTCTGGATTCGTCATAATGAATATAATATCTTGAAGCCGTCTAATAATTTTGAATTGATTAGAATGGAAAAAGATGATGTTGTTATTGTAATGGGTCTTGTATCTCCGCAAAATGTAAATGTTCTTAAAGATGTAAAGTTGGTACAATGCTATTCACAGAAAATGAAATGTATTTACACAACTGATCTTGAAAAGTTTTATTTCAACTATCACAAACTATAATATGGACCAGTATCTCAGTTAGTTAGAGAGTCCGTCTTATAAGCGGAATGTCGTGGGTGCAACTCCCACCTGGTCTACCACTATGAAGAAATCTAAATATCTGCATAAACTAGTTGAAATAAAGTATGACGGTAAAAAAGAATTAGGATTTGTTATTGAAGAAATAGTAGATTATTACGGCAATATGCAAGTAGTAGTTTTATTACAAAGAATAAATAAAACTGTTTTTTTTGATACTAATTTCAATAAACCCAAACTATTGGAGGAATAATATGGAAGATGATGTTGTAGAAACATTGCAGGAAATTTTTAAAGTTGCACAGGATGAAACATATTCTTCAGCAGAAGCATTAGATATTATTATGGCTATTGCTGAAAATGTGCTTCAACAGTATGGTCATCCAGTAGATCCAGAAGCGGACGAAGAATAATATGCAGCCAAAACAAGAATTAGAGAAAGACGATATTGATATTGAGATGAAAAACGAATTTCAAGACTCAATAGCAAAAAAAGAAACAGCAAAATTTCCTAGATTTGGTACACAAGATTATTATACATTAAAATATTATTACATAAATAAAAATAAAATTGTCACAAAAACAGAAGCTACATCTTATGTTAGTAAATGTTTATCAAAACAAATTGGCGACTTACAATCTTTGCGTCACTTAGGAAAACAAAGCGGATTTGATATTCTCCAGCAGCATGAAATTTTTAATAATATAGAATTAAAAAGCGGAGAATATGTTTTTACTGGATTTGATAAAATGAATCCTTTTTTTAACGATAAGAGAAGAAAAAAATCACCATTAGATTTTGAAGAATGTAAAAAAAACTTTGATCATCAATGTGCAACATGTGGCTCAAAAGAAGGAGAACCACAAAGATTTACCAAACAACCAACTCTGCTAGAAAAAGGGCATAAAAACCCAGAATTACCTTTAGATATGTCTAATTTAATACCTCAATGTGAATTTTGTAATAAGAAATATAAGAATCGTTTTATTTTTGATGACTTTGGACAGATCAAGTGCTATACTGACAAGGAGCTTAAGACTCAATATGAAAAAGTTTTTTCCAAAAACTAAAAGAGGTAACAATTATATGACAGAAGCAAAATTATTACATGGTGACTGTAACATAATGTTAAGTCATATACACTACTCAACTGTTGATTTTGTTGTAATTGACCCTCCATATGGGATAAGTCAGTTAAATCATGAATGGAATTCAACAAAAATTGAAGAGTCAACTAAAAAATCAGAATTAAAAACATGCACCGTAAAGAGTATTCCAGTAGGAATGAAATTTAACCCTAATGATGCAAAAGAGTTAGGAAAATTTCTTAATCTAACTTCTACAGAACTTTTTAGGGTTTTGAAGCCAGGTGCATTTTGTATAGTTTTTAGTCAGGCACGATCTTGTCATCATGTTGCAATAGCTTTTGAAAATTCTGGATTTGAAATAAGAGATCAATTAATTTGGAATTATGGAGCCGGTCAAGGTAAAGCACAAGGAGTTCAAAACTTTATTAGAAAGAATAAAACTCTTTCGGAAGAGCAAAAACAGAATTATATTCTTAAGTTTGAAGGCTTTAAAACTCCACAATTAACTCCAACTTTTGAAACGATGTGGCTTTGTCAAAAACCAAAAAATGGCACTTTTTTTGACAATTATCTTAAACACGGTGTTGGTCTTGTAGATTTCCGGAATGGGAGTAAAAAAGTAAGTTTTGATCACAAGAAACCTTCTCAAGAAGAAAGAAATGAATCTGGAAATCATCCAACTCTAAAACCTGTTTCATTGATTAAAGAATTGGTAGATATTTTCTCACCAGAAAAAGGAATTGTTTTAGATTGTTTTATGGGTTCCGGAACAACTGGAGTTGCATGTATGAAAACAAATAGAAATTTTATTGGAATTGAAAAAGATAAAAAACATTTTGATTCTGCTAGCAGTAGAATTTCAAAATATAATACTTCTAAGGATTGATCTATTTTATTTTAATATAATAACTGAACAATCTGCTTGCCTTTTTTCCCGTGCCGTGTTATGATAGGGGCTGGCAGAAGATCACAAACAGAAACCCGCAACAATAGGATAAAGACAATGTCGTCTAACTATGATCTGAATCGTCATCTTGCTCGTTATCTCAAGGAAGAACCGTTTTATGCGGCTCTTTCTCGTCATATTGAAAAGTATCCCACCAATAGGATTCCGACTGCCGGTGTTTGTATTAACCCGGATTCGGGAACCTTTGAGATGCTTTACAATCCTGACTTCTTTGAGAAGTTGAGTGATGAAGAAGTTATGATCGTGTTGAAGCACGAGTTCATGCATCTTATTCTGGAACACGTCACGGGACGTATGCCTGATAAGTCGCAAATGCGTATGTGGAATCATGCTACTGATCTTGCGATCAACAGCGAGATTTTTCCAAAGGAATGTAAGGATTCTATTAAGAATCTTTGGGATATGTGTTTGCTTCCCGGCAAGGCACCATATCCTGATTTTGTTCGCGGTGAATCCGCTGACTTTTACTTTGACAAGATCAAGGAAAAGCAAGAGGAACAAGGTCAAGGTAATGGTCAAGGTGAAGGCCAAGGTAATGGTGAAGGTGGTGGTGGAAGCGGACAGCCACAAGATGGTGAAGGTAATGGTAGTGGCTTTGACGACCATGAAGGATGGGGTGAAGATGGAAAGAATCCCATTCCACAAGAAGTGCGTGAACTCGCAAAGGAGCGTTTGCGTCAAGCTATGAATGAAGCTGCAAACGAGGCTAATCGTTCTGGTTCGTGGGGTACGATCTCACAGTCCATGCGTAAGGATATTATCAAGCGTCTTCAATCCAAGGTTGACTGGAAGAAGGTCTTGCGGTATTTTATCAAAACCAGCCAGAAGGCAGATAAGCAGAATAGTGTTCGCAAGATCAATCGTCGTTTCCCGTATATTCATGCGGGTCGCAAGACGAATCGTACTGCAAAGATTGCGATCAGTATTGACCAGTCGGGTTCTGTGAGTGATAATATGCTTATCACGTTCTTTGCTGAACTTGATAATCTGGCTGAACTTGCAGAGTTCACGGTTATTCCATTTGATGATGGTGTTGCCGAAGATAAGGTTTATGTTTGGAAGAAGGGTCAAAAGAAGAAGGCAGAGCGTGTTCTTTGTGGTGGTACGAACTTTGATACTCCCACCAAGTTTGTGAATGAGCGGAACTTTGACGGTCATATTATCTTGACCGATATGTGTGCTCCCAAGCCTATTCCGTCAAAGTGTCAGCGTATGTGGATGACTGACGAAGATAATGCACGAAACCCGTACTTCAAGACCAATGAACGGGTTATCGCTGTTGAAGTGAAGCAGCGTAAGTAATCGTGTAATGGATTGTGGAGCGTCTAAACAACGCTCCACTTTCCTTATCTCTGTTCCAAGGAATACCGTATGGTGAAGACACATTTTCATGTTGGTTGTCTTGTAAGATTGAAGCCGTATGATGATTTGAGGAAAGTTGGTATTAGAGCACCAGCAAAAGATATTCCATATATGGATGATGTTGGTGTTGTGATTCAAGTTCTAAATAATCATGTTGTTGTTCTTTGGCAAAGATTGGAAAAAGAAGGCCAACACTTCCCGCATACACTTGATAAGATCGCTGACGGTTAGTTTGACAGCCAGCAAGGATCATGCTAAAATTGATCTGCCAGAGTTGTGATTGCTAAAACAAAGGAGAAATAATATGAGTAAGATTCCAACAATCGTAATGAGTGATATGAATGAAACAATGATCACTCTTGATGAAGCTGAAAAGATTTCAGGTCATACACGACTAACAATCCAGAAAAAGTTTAATGAAAAGAACATTGAAGCTATTGCTATGGTGAAGTCAGGAAA
>Ga0194115_10005585_pt1 | contig 13032 bp, 13 predicted proteins | sample TA2MahsurfametaG_3_FD_148656 | JGI IMG/M metagenome (GOLD analysis project Ga0194115, IMG submission 148656) | Freshwater microbial communities from Lake Tanganyika, Tanzania - TA2015002 Mahale S4 surface | ecosystem: Environmental > Aquatic > Freshwater > Lake | place: Tanzania: Lake...
TTGAGGGTGTAACGGACTGGTTCAATCTGTTTGAGCGTGTTTAATCCGTACTCAACGGGACCGATAATGTTTTTCAGGCGTTCGTCAGAGGTTTGAGTGCCGACGACGGTGCCGGATGTGGTGCCGACGTGGGTTGAAGTAGTTGAAATCCTTAAGTTGCCTGAATTGTCTGTCCAATAATATTGGCTAGCTCCATCCTCTTCTTCGAGCTTAAAATAACCGCAAGGATTGGTAATTCCTGAGTGCTTAAACACCCCAAAATCTGCATTTCTCGACCCACCAACAGCCCTAAATAGAACAGTTTCAGTATTGTCTATACTGTCTGAATCAAGGAGGAAGCGAACGTCGCCTGATGCTCTGTAAACCTGCAATAAAGAATCGGACTGAAGGCTTGTAGACGTGCCAACTAACAGGCGTCCGCTGGCGTCGATGACTACTCGCCCTGTGCCGCCAGTCGCAATGCCAAGTTGGTTGGAACCAATGCGGTAAAAACCTGTATCAAGATCACTGCGGAACGCAAGACCAGGAGATGCGGCAGTGCCGTCCTCCATCGTCAACGTGCCATCCAGCTCATACAACGTGATCCAGGCAGAGTTGGCGCTATTGCGGATCTTCATGACACCAGTTGCGGTGTCTGCCCAGCTCTGGTAGGCGTAAGTCGTGCTCGGAGCAGTGGCGCCGCTGTTCTGCGAAACAATGGCCTTCAACGCATTGTTCAGGTCTGAACGGAACGCCGCACCGCTTTGGTTGGCAATCGAATAGTCGTGTTGTGCCATGGATCGGCTCCTATAGGATGAGTTTAGGTGATCTGTTTGCCGAAACCAACGGCCTGCCAGTCAAAGGTTCTTGACACTGCAGCGTCTGCCGAGTTGCGGAAGGTGACCGTGAAACCAGTGCGGCTGACCGAAGTGATGACGTAATAATCTCCGGTCGCCATGTTCTGACCACTGACGCCGATGCTTGGGCGGCGGTAAAAAGCGTTGCCAAAAGTCACGGCATATGATCCAGCTCCACTGGTGATGTCCTCTCCTGTCTCTTCGCGCCTGGGCATGGTCACGGTCGCACCAAGCTGATCAATGATGATGTTCTGTGCTGGATCATTGCTAGTGGCTACAACCTTAAACTCAAAGCCACGACCGCGACGGCTGCCATTGACCAATGGTTCCCATTCAGTGAAGACTGGATCAGTGCTAGCTGGGTCATCATTGGTGGTCCGAACATAGAGTCTGGCATCCACATCACTCAAGTCGCTGCCATCAATATCCGGCCAACGACTGATCAAATCTTCTTTGTCATCCCAAAGATCACCGGGCAAAAATGCACGAGTCACAAATCGCGCAGTCATGTCAACGTCAAATACTCCTGCTCCGCCGTAAGTATCAAGAGCCAAGGCCGAACCAAACTCGTACTCGCCTTCTGGTACAACATCACCAACTGCATCAATACTCGTTAGGCCATCGAAATCACCATCAATAGCCAGACTATCAATGAAGATACCTTGTCCCAATATCAGACCATCCTGATCTTTGCTGTAGAACATATTGACTGGATTGCCAACAAACGGTGGTGTTGTTGTGTCTTCGTTAAAGGTGATAATTGCATAAGCCGCTTTTGGTTGAGGTAGTGTGACCACAACACTGCGAATCGAAGCCGACAAATTGCCTGAGCTATCTCGGAACCGTGCCATGTAGGTGCCGCTAAGCAAAGGCACTTGGACGCTGGTTAGCTTGCCTGCAACGGCATCAATAATGTTCGTCGCATCTAGCCACTCAGGATTATCCGTTCTCGGCGTATGACGGATAATGACATCGCCACCAATCAATACATCTAAATCAGTAGCTGCGTTCCAGCTAAGTTGTGCAGTTTTATCATCTATCTGGCTGATGCGTAAATTATTGACGCGAGAAGGACGTGCTGTCTTGCCAATGACTTCATAAGTCGCAGATGTTTGTTGCGACATCTTGCTATTGACACCAATCGAATACACTTGAATCTGCCATTCTCCTTCCGCTGCATTTGGAATATCAACCTGAGTTGATTCTGTAGTAACTAAGTTTCGCCAGTTGCCATTGTCTATGCGGCAACGCACGCGGTAGGAGGTTGCATTTTCAACGCGATTCCACCCAATCGAGACATTGACAAAAACGACATTGTTGTCGGCGTACATATTTTCCGACACTGTGATATTGCTTGGCGGCGCCGGAGTTTCACCTAAAATTGAAATATCATTGAACTGAAGTGCAGCACCTGATTCAACATAGTCAAATTTGCTGGCGTTGTACGACAAAGCAGTGACGCCATAAATGACTTGTTCACTGTCCTCACCAATACTGATCACGCGCCAGGTTGTTGGATTGACCGAAGATGTTGTCAGTAGCCAGACACCGTTTTGCTTAGGTGCAACACTGAAAGCAGTGCTGACAGTGATAGTTCGAGTGCTGCTGTTGTAGCTGCTAACCGTTCGTGTTTCTAGCAAGCCATTAGGCAGTACCACTGCCAGGTCGTCACCTGCAGTTACGGTGCGATCTACATCGATCACGACAGTGGTAGTTGTACTGCCGCTGCTAATTCGTCCGCTCAAACGGGTCGCTGCTCTGGTCTGGTCATTAATTTTGATGACCATGCCTGGGCGCAACACAACGCCCGAATCAATACCAATCGAGAAGCTGACGGTCTCGGTCTCGTAGGCATTGCTGTAGAGCAGCCATCGCCCAACTCGTGCGGCTTGGCTTTGGCTTGTGCAAGCGAAGGCCTCGATCTCTTGCTTGACGACGCCGTATTTGGCGATTAGATCAGGGTCCTCGACGACTTCTGTCGCTACATCACGTGTGTCAATGTTGAACCACTTGACCAATACAACTGTTGGCCTGGTTTTGATGTCACTGCCGGAATAACTGAAATCACCGTTGATGACGTTGGAAGATCCGAAGATGTAACTTGCATCCTGCGGTTGATCCTGAGCCAGCGTAACCGAACCGTTTGACCAATATGCCTGCGATCTGAATACACTCAGCAATTCGTTGATCAGCGCAAAGGCTTCCTGCTGACCTTGGATGTTAATATTGCAAGAGAAACGAGCCTCTTCCGTAGGATTATTTAATCCCGTGCTGATAAGTTGGTTTGCATAGACCGAGGCGGCATAAAAGCTCCACTTATCCAAGCGGCTGGCATTTCCATCAAAACTGGCTTTCTCCGAGTCAGTCAAAATCTGTTCGCCAAAACCATAACGGCGGCTTGTCAGAAGATCCCACAGCACCCAAGCAGGACAGGCGCACCATGTCGCCGCTGCGAATGTGCCATCCCAAGTGCCGCTGTAAGTGAGTCGTCCAGTAGAAGAATCAACTGTTGCGTTGCTTGGGATGCGAATTTTGATGCCCTTGATTAGATAACTGCGCAACGGAACACTGCTGAATTGCTCAGAATCAATCTCAATCCCAACCAATGCAGTATTTGGATAGCGCAGTTTTGCGTCTTTGATTTCTGTGTACGCCTGCCAGTTAAAGGCGTTTTTTATTCGTGCGGTACTGGCGTCCTCTGTGACTCGGCGTACACGAATATCAATAGGAAAGTTACTTGTAATTGGAGTAGACCAGCCGCTCAAGTTTTTAAGTGTAATTTCTTTGTCAAATGTATAGCCACTATCCGTCTTGCCTTTTATGTCTTCCGAAATAACTTGATTGTATCCACCACCGTTGATTTGGGCATCAATGGCATAGCGAACGTTGTAGCCTACTACGTCGCCAGAAGACTTAACAAGCGAAAGGCTAGGGATGTTGATTTTGATGCGCACGCGATCAACATCTGGATCACTTATGGTTCTTGTAATTGCGCCTGAAGTGACTGGTACATCAACAAAGTATAAACCTGCCCCCGTGTCAGTTCCGGCGGGATGTGTGACCGTAAATTGATCTGCTGTCAATCCAGATGAATTGATTGTATAACTGAACGTTTTGCCAAGTTTAGTTCCCATAGGCGAACTGCGAAATGTCAAATCGACATTCATATCAGCCGAAAGACCATGATTAGGTGCGGTAATAGTAACTGTTGTGCCGCTTCTGGTATAGGTTGATGAAGTGACAATAATTGAGCCACCATCCACCACTACATTCTCAACTCTACCGGCGAGATCAGTCCAATCAATGTAAAAAACGGAAGTTGTTGGTGACGGAGAGCTAAGTATTTGATAAGTCGCGTTGTATGTTCCAGTTTTAGAGAAAAGCGTGCTGCTGGTTCGAGTGGTATCGTTGCTTTGTTGCAAAAACGAAATGAAGACATAATCGCCAGCAGTCCACGCACTAGCCTTACTGGCATTAATTTTTAAGCGTTGACGCAAAACTTTTACTTGGCCTGATGTTCTCAGGAAGCTGGTATTAAGTCGAGTAACGTCAAAAGTATCTGTTGTGACATTAGAGATTGTGTAACTGGTATCGTATCCACCGTTGTAATCTTTCCAATTAAGGAATACAGAATCCCCATTGCTTAATCCATGGGCAGTGGCTGTAACCGTTATGGTGTTGACAGATCGAGTCCAAGTAGCATCCCACCATTCCCGTTCCCAGGTGCCGTTGATTGCACTTTGAGCTTGAACCGTAACGCCGACTGAAGTTTCGGTTTCAACTGATGGGAAGCCTTCAATCGGAGTTTGATCTTGCGTGCCTACACGGGTATAGGTTGTGACATTTACGAAGTTGAAATTATTTGACTCATCCCGCAAAGGAGTTTCGTTTAAATAAATGGATTTTTCTCCATCAACCAATCCTTCAATTTCACCTTCACTCAACGCATCTAAAACACGCGCAAATGCTTTGGACTGCAGCGTATCACTTGCAATCGAAGGCACTCGTGGTTGCTGCGAACCACCACCGCGGTTACCACCACCAAAACCGCCGACGATGCTTGACTGTTGATCAGTCATACCATCACCGAGTTAAAGATGCCGGCGCTAAGCATTGTGCTGCCAACCAGCATCTTGCCGTAGACAATGTTGACTGGTGTTCCTTGCTGGCTGGCATTTTGAACACCGCTGAAATTAAACGACTGCAAGCGACGTGGATCGCTGCCAGCTCCACTGCTCATGTCGGTTGGCGTTGGTGAGATCATGCTTGAGACGCCAGTCAGCATAAGGCCTGCACCAATAGCACTTATTGCAGAGCCAATGCCCGTAAATACACCACCAGTTACAGCGGTACTTCCAAAAAAACTAGCTGTCCCAAATAATCCAGCACCAGGGAAAAGAAACGATGCTGCTATCAAACCGATACCGGCCAGAATCTGCCCCGTTCCACCACCCGCACCACACAGCACAGGCGTGATCGAAATTGTTGCCTCGTCGTTGCAGCTCATCACAAAGTCTTCCTGAGCCACTTTCGTCTTGCCAACCATCACGCGATAGCCAACGCCATCTTGGGCACTATCAATCAGCCACTCATCAAGACCGGAAAAGTTGGCGCACAGAAAACGCACCGCTTCTGCAGGACTTGCCACCTCAACGCGAAAGACGTTCTGACCAACACGCTTTGCCAGTTGACCGTAGACCTTAACGGCTCTCATGGCGCAGCACCTTTCCCGTGCATTTTAGGAGCCAACCTCCCAATAAGTCACGGCTTGACAGGCGGTTCACCTGGTGATGCAGGACGTATTGATCACCGATGTAGACCGCAACGTGGTTGAGACCAGTCGAACCAATGGACATCAGCAACGCATCGCCCACCTGCAGGTTCTTCAGACTGACCTGGCGGAAACCGGCTTCCTCATACAACCGCTCGAACCAAGGCTCAGCCATCCACTCGCTTGTTGCCGGTCGATCCCAGTCAGGTAAATCCAAATTCAACTCCTCCTTGTACCAGTCGCGCACGCAGCTCCAGCAGTCCAGGCTGCCCCAGCAATACTCGCGCCCGATCAATGGCGGCTTGTAATCGTTGGGCAGTGCTTCGCCCCACTGAAAGGTGTTGGGATTGACGATGTACCAGGGCAGACCGCTACGATTGCACGCCACCTGATCCGCCATGCTCGGCTCCGGCTTGGTGAACGGATGACTGTGGATGATGGCTACGATCTCACCAGCATCTGATGCAGCCTGGTAATCGCTGGGATCAAGTTGGAAAAAATCAGTTGCAGTCTCAGCAAGGTTCTTGCACGGCCAATATTTCTGCTTGCCCTTCATCACCACCAGCAGACCGCAGGATTCTTTGGGATGTTCCTGTTGAGCGTGAGCCAGTGCCGCTACTTTCGCCGCTTCCTTGATCATCATGAGAACTGCCCCACGCCAGGGAAACCGCCAAATGGCAGCGGTTGATTAGTGCCGAAACGCGCCTCACAACTAGCCAATCGCTTGGCGCATACGTCGTCTGCCAGCGTAGTTGTAGGTTGATCGTTGATGTCAACCCATTGTGTTGCAGTCACGCTCCCGCTTGCGGCGCCCGAATTTGCCACCTTGACCGTAAAGTTGTTGGCTGTTTTTGTAACCACTGTGTAGACACCATTGGTGGGGATACCAGACAAATGCACAGCATCATCCACCAGCAAGCCATGAGCAGTGGCTGTCACTGTCAGTGTTGTGGTAGACCGACTCCAAGTGCCGCTAAAGCTAGCGACCGGCGTATAGCTGCACTCGGCACTCTTGTAGATCCATTGGCAACGGGTTATTGACTGACGTTTGGGAGCTTTGACGCCCTGCATGTCGAAGATGCTTGCCAGCTCCCATTCAATCTGGTTGCGGGTTTCGCTGACTTTTCTAGAGATGAAATACACCTCACGCGGAAATTCGGCAAACGGATCTGCGGTTGGATTGGTGCCCCCGGTGAAATTCACCGCGTCTAGATATTTCTTCAGTGTGCGGATACGGCTGAGTTTGGCGTTGATTAAATCATTACCCGGCGTGTAGGCATTAACTTCCAATAGCGCCAGCGTCAACAAACCATTCAGATTGGCAACACGCAAAGTCGGGGTTGGTAGCTGTCCAGTTCCTGCATACTCAAAGCCTTCCGCCTGCACAGGGAATCGACTGTACGCCTGCCCGTTCCAAGTGATGTTCGCCAGCAGTTCGTTCGTGCCGGCGTGGAAATAGTAAGTCGTGGTTGCCGGTGGATCGCCTGGGTCATAGTGCAAGCCGGACACCAATGCCAGCTCAAACAATTCGATTACAGCACTGGGTGCCAGCTTCTGCAGTTCCTCGCTGACGGCGCTGATCGCCGCCCAGGTGACCGTGCCATCAACCACATATCCTTCAAGGCTGTCGCCGTCATCGGTCTTATATGTTTTGGTCGGCCATGCAGGTTCGGTTGATCCGCTGGTGCCAGCAACAATGCAGCGGAACACCAATCCGAATCCGGTCTGCGTCGTGGCACGCCGGATGTTGCCAACGCTGAAGGCAGTAGTAGATGTCCAAGCGGCGTATGCCATCAGGGCTCAAATACCTGGCGGAAGGTGGCGGTGATGTTATTGAAGTTGCAGCTCACTTGGCTAGTTCGCCATTCAGCGCAAACCCATTTGCCTGCATAACTGTTTGGATCGGTCCAGTCAAACGACTCCACTCCGCCACGCGCGCGCAAGAAACTGAGAATGTTGTCACGCTCAGTGTCGTTGCGATTATTGAATTGCAACGCCCATGCCTTGGGTTGCGTGTTCACGCCATAGGCAAGACGCTGCTCATAGCCGTCGCCAAACTTTACGGTTCTCACCTGAGGCTGTTCCTGGAGATCAGCCGAGAAGCTAGGGGTGTAGGTGAAGGTGGCCATTAAACGAGCAAGCCTCCAGGACGTTTCTGCTTTATGAGTTCCTGCTGTACTGCAAGACTGACGGCTTTGCCCAGTTGGCCTGCCTTGCTTGCATCACCGCCAACGCTGCTGCCGCTGGCATCCACGTTCACAGTGACACTGACAGGTTCGCTACCACCACCGCTCTGAACACCAAGGCGACCATCACGGCCGCGGCGCAGGGGAAGGATTGCTTCTGTTCCGGCCTCACCCATCAACCCGAGGCGGCCTGTTCCACCATTGGCAAAGGTGAACATGGTCGGGCGATTGACCACCCCACCCATGGCAAAGCCCGTAGCTGATGATGCCCCAAATCCGGCTGCAGGATTCAAGACACTGGCGATATTTAGCAAGTTGCCGCCGCCGCCGCTAGTCAAAGACTTAACGGCTTGAAGCAGAGGCAGGATGATATAGAGCCTGGTCACCATCCGCGTGATGTCCTCGACAAAGGACAGTGCAAATTGCCTGAAGTTAAATTCGCCAGTCATAGTCAAACTGACGATCGCATCCTCCATCCCTTGGAATGCAGTGGTGGCAACATTGCTCAGGTTAGATCCAAGCGTGCCGATGCTTTCGATGTAGGAACTGATGCCAGCGTTGAAGTCCTCCATGGCCGAGGTGGTCTTCTCGACTGAGATGTAGAACAGCTCGCCACTCATGCCAGCCTCAAAGCCAGCGCCGTAGAAATCCTTGAATGCCTTGGTGCCAGCTTCAATGCCTTCGACCTCAAGCCTGCGCAGATCAATCGACAGCTTCCGCTGAATGTTGGCCTGCTGCTCACCGCTCAACGCATCGCGAAAAGCCTTGTCAGATGCAGCAATCAATGCGCGGCGCTTCTCCTCAAACTCCAGCGCGACCTTCTTGACTGGATTGGTTTCGCGAGCAATAGCAAGCTCACCTCTCGATTGCTTTAGCGCTTCGGCCGAATCAAGCAATGCTGCCTTTCGCCGCGCCGCTTCATCCTTCGCCTTCTGCTTGCCGCCATCGCCAGTCCGCAGGCCAGTGATGTCTGGCGTTGTGCTAGGCGCCGGCGTTGGGATGTTGGGCATCTGCAAGCCCTTGCCCAGAGTGTCGCCGATCCGCTTGGTCAGATCATCGATCATCTTGCCAACGCCAGCCACCAGAGCAAAGGTGCCAAGCGTGCCAGCAGCAACGGCAGCGATCGCCTTTGTCTGAGCAGGTCCAGGAGTCTGCAGCGCAGCAATCACACCCAGCACCGAAGCCCTGGCCGTCTCAATCGCCAGCAGTGTGCGCTGCAAGATCACCATAGGCCGCAGCACCTTGAGCACTCCACCGAGCGCATTGGCAAAGGTAGTCACGTTGGTGGCGATAAATACGCCGGCGGTCACGCTGCCAAGCACCACCATCGTCTTGATCAGGGTTGCCGCGATCTGATTTAACCCAGCCGCACCGCCGATCGCCTTGTAGAACTCGGTGGCCATCGTGCCGACGAAAGTCGCAACCTGACCGACCACAGTCACCAACCCGCTCAGCACAGGCAGCAATGCCGAGCCGATCTGCACGGTGAGCACGGTCACCTGCGCCTTCATGATTCCAAGCGAATCGTTGAAGGCATCAGCCTTGTTCGCAAAATCTGGACCGATGCCCAAGCCGAAGCGCTGGATCTCCTTGCTGCCCAGGTTCAGGATCGGGATCAACTCGGTGCCAGATTTGCCGAAGATCTTCATCGCCAGCGCAGCCTTCTCCGGTCCATCGCGCATCGCAACAAAGCGATCGGCAACATCAAGAAACACCTTGTCGGCTTTCCGCAGCGTGCCATCGGTTTCGGTGGTGCTGACCGCCAGCGTCTTGAATGCTGCAGCAGCCGGACCACCAGCAGTGGCCGCGGCCACCATGTTCTTGTTCAGCAGCGTCAATCCCTTGGCAACGCCTTCGATGCTGCTACCGCTCAACTCGGCCGCCACCTTGAACTGACCAAGCGTTTCAATGCCGACGCCAGTGCGCTGCGATAGGTCGCGCATGTCATCGGCTAGATCAATCGCACCCTTGATTGCGGCGCTGAATCCACCTACAGCAAGTGCAGCACCAAGACCGCGGAACGCTGTGCCCAGGCCTGCAACAGCCATCGAGGTGTTCTTGACTTGCCCCTGCAATCCCTGCATGGAATTGCCAAGCCGACGGATATTGTTCTCGCCCTGAACGTCTGCCTTGATCCGCAGCATGGCATCCATGTTCATCGCCATGGCTATGCCCCTTTCTCGTTGATCACCGACATCGCCGCGGCCTCCATCACCTGAAGATCCTCCAGCAGCGAACGCGGCTCGTCTACTTCGTACAGCTTAAACAGCCATCGCACTGCTGCATAGTCCAGGCCGATAACTCCGCTCATCGTCGTGCGCCATTGCGTCTGCACACGCAGGAACATCTGCACCACTGGCCAGTTCTCCGGCCATATCCCGAAGTCCTCATCCGGTGGTGCTGGCAACTCAGGCAGCGCGAGACCAAAGGCCGCGGCATCGTCGGCAGTTTCGTCAACGACGCCACCGCCTGCCCAATGCTCAGCGGCCTCGATCAGTTTTTTCGCTTAGCCCCCTGCAGGCTCTCGAAGTAGGCCACCGTGATGGCGCTAGCCAGCATGGGCACATCGAGCAACTGCTCCAGTGCCTTCTGGCTGAAGGGCACCTCCTTGCCTTCGCCATCAGTCACACCGGACCAACCGATCAGCACTTCGGCTGCTAGGTCGGCGTCGGTGATCTCCTCGCCCTTAATCTGCTGGCCAATCTCGGTGATCCGAGACTGGCTCAACCGACGAAACTCCCCGTCGAAGGTCTGCCGCTGCATACGGCCACCATCGACGGGGATGTCAAATGCAATCGGCCAGCTGTAGGCGTCCGACTGCTTCAGTACAAAAGCCAAGGTCAGGTGAAAACGAGACTCAGCTCATCATTGCCCGAACTGGTCGGAACTGCAATGAACGGCATGTTCAGCATCTGCACTCCGTCTTGGTCGCTGTAGGTCAGGTTGCCCAGGTCCGACTGCGCAGTGGTCACCGTGCAGATGTTGCCGGCGGTAGTGCCGTGCTTGAAGGTGATGCTGCCAGTGCTGCTGCCAGTAGCGATCGTGAAGAAGTCCTTGGCCGTGATGGTCGGAGCTTCGATCACGATCGTGCCGCTGGGAGCGCGGTTGGTGATCATGATCTCCTTGGTGCAACCCACCAGCTCGCGGTAGATCACGTCATTGGCCACGCTCAAGTTGTAGGACTGCAAACAGCCGCTGTAGGAGAAGGCTGAGAAGTTGGTGGTGTTGCCCTGCTTGAAGATCAGCGGGGTGGCCTGGTTGGCGTAGGTCGGGGTCGGCAGCGTCTCGTCGGTCGGGGCGTTGTAGATGCCAGTCATCGTGAAAGCGATCACCGGAATCTGGCCGACCTCACCATTGATCTCGAAGGTGCCGCGGCAGCCGGTCACCTTGTGGCGGATCCCATCCTCGTGGTAGTAGATCGTCACGCTCTCAAAGCCGCTGCTCTCGGGCGCGTAGGTAACGCTGGTGCTAGCCGAGATGGTCTGGCTGAATCCGCAGCTACGCAGCACCGGACCGTAGGCCGGGGCGGTGCCAGCAGCACTAGAGCCGGCCAGCTCGACCTCGAAGCTCACCTCGACGCGGGTCTGAGCCAGCAGTTGATCTGCCTGTCCCATGTACGGGCGGACCAAATCGCGGTTCACAGTCTCGGCGACTAGCGGCTGGATCTCCAGGTTCCGAACCAGGATGGCGTTGCTAGCTCCGGTTGGCGACGAGTCCGTGCCGTAGGTGCTTTCAATCTTCGCCAGAATTAGGCGCCGGCGTGTCAGAACTGAAGCCATCGGAGGCTACCTCGGGTGTTGGATGGGGAGCCGGCTGGGTCCGCTCGACGAGCTTTCGCTTGCCGGTTTTGTTGTCGACCAGATAGCTGCCGCCCTGGCCTTTGTATTCGTCCATCATCGTAGCTACTACGGACTCTGCGCCAAATTAGCTACCTGCGTTCGATACTTCACCACGAAGTCGCAGGTGATCACGCCAGATGGCTGATCCGCTTCCTGTAGATCAAAGCTCACGCCAGTCGGTTGCACGTCATAGGCAAAACCATTACAGGTCAGATCATCCATGATCTTGGCGTGCAGCGATTCCACAATCGGATCCGCCACCTGATCAGGGATGTCGCCGCGCACGATCACGGCCACGCGAACTGTCAAGGTCCAGTCGAGCGTTGGCGTGCTGGTCAACTGCACGCAGACATCACTGATCGGCTCGACCACCAGCGCCGGCAGCTCACCACGCGCAAGTGGTTCGACACGGCTTCGATAGATCCGTGTGCCGACGTTCGTTGTGCCTGTGAGGTTTGTTCGGATCCGCGCCAGGATCGACTCACGCCTGGTGGTCATGTCTTCTGAATCCCTAACTGCACAAAATTGCCATCGTCAATCAGCATCGTCTCCCGCACTGTGTAGGCGACGCTATCGACTGTGATCGCAGCGCCACGAATCAACGCGCCAAATGCTGTGGCTCTGGCAGTCAGGGTGAAGTCAGTCGTTAAGACCATCCCATCGCTGATCACTTGGCTAGGCATGTCCAAGATTCCCTTGGCTGTAGTTGCTCCAGAGGTGCAGGTCACCCCGAAGTCCTCTAAGAAGATGTCGAGATCCTCAGTTAGTGCCATTTGCTTTTGCCTTCCGAGTTGCTTTCGGCTTCTCTTCTACAGCCACTGCTTTGACAGCACGGCCTAGCTGAATCAATGTTTCAGCGAGTGCCGCTGGCAATTCATAGTCCTCACCCGCCTCAAGGTGTTCGCCATCGGCAGCACAAGAGGCAATGATTGAAACTTTCATAGAAAGAAAGGGGCAGTTGCCTGCCCCTCCTCCTTATCAGGTAGTGATGTCCAAGATGGCGGCGAAGCTCTTCGGATCGCGCACGGCTACGTCAAAGGAGACGATTCCGCGAACGCTGGTCAAAGCCTTGCTGAAGTCATCCTGATCCTCGCCAACAGTGATCTCAAGACCACTGCCGTAGAAGCCGACAATCGCCTGGCTGAAATCACCCATCAGCAGGGCAGAGCAGACGCCGCTGCTGGATCCCTTCGTCAGAGTGCTGGGCACCTGATTGCTGGAAGCAAGCGGATAGCCGTTCAGGTTCAGCGGCGTAGGGCCGCGGCCGAGAGTCGCGCCCTCAGTGTTGAACAGGAACGGACCGTCATTAGCGGCAAAACCACCGGCGCGCAGTTTCTTCAGAGCAGCAACGACTTTGTGGTTTGTCAGGTATGCCACAGTGTTCGGATTAACTGCGCCAT
>Ga0194115_10005589_pt1 | contig 13027 bp, 14 predicted proteins | sample TA2MahsurfametaG_3_FD_148656 | JGI IMG/M metagenome (GOLD analysis project Ga0194115, IMG submission 148656) | Freshwater microbial communities from Lake Tanganyika, Tanzania - TA2015002 Mahale S4 surface | ecosystem: Environmental > Aquatic > Freshwater > Lake | place: Tanzania: Lake...
TCAATATAAACGACAACAAGATAACATTGTGATTTTATATGATGAAGCAAATGGTGACCCCGAAGTAGAAAATTTTCTGCGAACTCATTCTATAAATGGTGAGTTTGCTTGGTATAAAGATAAATTCAATAACCATTTTGCTGATTGGAAAAACAAATTAACCAGTTTTTGTAGTGGGGATTATATTTTTCAAATTGATGCTGATGAAATCCCTACTAAAACCTTAATAGAATACCTACCAGATGTTATAGAAAACAACCCAAATGTTGACGTGCTATTAGTTCCTCGAATTAATACAGTTGATGGATTAACTCCTGAACATATTGCAAAATGGAGATGGAGAGTAACTGATGAAGGTTGGGTTAATTTTCCAGATTACCAATGGCGTATTTGGAAAAATAAACCTGAAATTAAATGGGAAAATAAAGTACACGAAGTATTGCAAGGGCATAATTTTTTGTCATCTTTACCTCCTGAAGAGGAATGGTGTTTACATCATCCAAAAACAATTGATCGTCAAGAAAAACAAAATAATTATTACGATACTTTATGAGTAAAAAGAAAATATTAATATTTGCTTCTAGTGAAAGAAGTACTTTAGAATTAATAAATGTAGTTAAAGAGATTAAAAAACGAAATCATGATTTTTTCTTTTTATATTCTAATCATATAGATACTCAATTTCCCACATATTCAATAAATAATTTTACATATGATACAAATATAGAAGATTTTATTAATTCTTATACTTCTAAAACACTAGGAGATATTACTCTTCCTTTTATACCTGATGTGTTATTAGTTAGTAGAGAAAATTGGGAACCTGAAAGGAGTATCTTTATTGAATTTAAACAATTAGGAACTATAATATGTTGTATTGAAAACTCCAGCTGGCTCTATTCAGAAATAGATTCTAAACTAGAGTTATGTAGTAGAAAAAATTTTCCTACAAATTTAATTGATGTGTTTTTTGATCATAGTGATTGGACTTTTGAAACTAAAAAAACAGCTAATTGGGTTACATATAAAACTAAAATAGTAGGTGTCCCTAAATATGATAGTATAATAAATATTAAACCTTATGATAAAAATAAACCTATTATCATAATATATGGCTCTATGAATAAGTTTCTTCATCAAAATATACTTTTAAAAACAAAACATATAATTAAAAATTTTTCTAACCAATATGAAATATTTTACAAACCCCACCCAGTAGAATTTATTGACTTTAAAGATGATTTTGATAATGATTTTAATAATCTTAAAAATATTGCCTACATTAAAGTTATAAAAGATGAAAATTCATTTCAATCTATAGTTAAATCCTCAGACATTAATATAGGAATATTAAGTTCTATAATGTATTATCCATTAATTTTAGATAAAAAAGTAGTTCTTTTCGATTTAAAAGAATCAGGACTAGAGAATACATATGATATTGAAAAATATCAAGGAGAAAGATATAAATTTTGGGCGCCAATTGTTAAAGTAAATACATTTGATGAATTTAAAACATTAATAGGAAAAAAATTTTTAGATGAAACTTTAAAAAGAAAAAATATTTTAATGGAAGATATATATAATAATTTGGATACATATGATGAAAATTGTATCTTCATAGAAAATAACAAAAATATAGAAAATAATAAAAAAGTATTAAAATACTTTGATAATTTTAATGATTTTAAATCTTCAGAAAGAATAGTAAACGAAATAGAAAATTTATATGTTTAATAACAAAACAATTTTAATTACTGGGGGGACAGGGTCCTTAGGTAGAGCAATTATTCAAAAACTTAAACGATTTAAATGCAAAATAATAGTTTATAGTAGAGATGAGGGTAAACAAGCTTTATATTTTGGACAAGACAAGTCTATTATTAAAGTAATTGGTGATGTAAGGGATTACGAACAATTAGTAAAATCATTCCGTTTACATAAACCAAATTATGTTATCCACACAGCTGCTTTAAAACGAATAGATGATATGGAATATTATCCTGAAGAATGTGTTAAAACAAATATCCAAGGGTCTATTAATGTAGCTAATGCTTGTATGGAAACAATGGTTGATAAATGTATTTTAGTATCAACTGATAAGGCATGTATTCCTATTAATGTATATGGAGCATCTAAGTTTACAGCAGAACGTTTATTTTCTAATTTTGATTACAATTCTCCTCACACTATATTTAGTTCAGTAAGATATGGAAATGTAATTGCAAGTCGAGGTTCATTTATTCCGTTATGGATGGATTTATTATCTCAAGATAAGGATATTAATGTTACGTCATTAGATTGTACTCGATTTTTATTCACGCTAGAAGATGCAGTTAATACAGTTTTATCATCGTTAATTAATAGCATTGGAGGTGAAGTGTTTATTCCATACTTTGATTCATTTGATATGAAAACTATAATTAAAGCTTTATCTTATAAGCTAAATAAAGAAATAAAGTATAACATTACAGGAATGCGCCCAGGAGAAAAGTTTCATGAAGATATGATTGCTAAAACAGAATTGCCATTTACATATGAATCTGAATTTTTAGAGGGTTTCACAACAGAACATTGCAATAGATTACTATGTGTTATTCCCCAATACACAGAAAAAGAATACCCTCTTAAAAAATATGATGGACCTGAATTCAACTCAGGCATATTTTTAAACTACGACACAGAATATTTAATTAAATTAATTAATAAGGGTTTACAAGATGCTAACTAATACTAATAAATAAAAATGGAAAATCAAATTTACACAAAAGAAACAAATTTTGGTAACTTTTGTCTAATAGAAAATGATCTAATAAGCAACCATATAGCCCAGACTGGTTGTTGGGAATATCATTTATATTACTTTTATTCAAATTTTATTCAGCCCGATTGGATAATAATAGATGGTGGTGCAAATATTGGCTTCCATAGTATACAGTTTGCTAGGTTAGCTAATCAAGGCAAGGTGTACTGTTATGAAGTACAGCCATTTATATATAATATATTGTGTACTAATTTTTTAATAAACGGATTATCAACAGTAGGTAGACAATATCTTTTAGGATTAGGTAACGATAAAGTAAATAAGTGTTACAAACTAGATAACTTAGCAAAGCAAATTTGGAGTCAAGACTTAATTAATTATGGTGGAAATGGATTAATTGAAACTAATGAAGGTGATAATACTATTGAAGTAGTTGGGATTGATTCACTAAATTTATCTAGATTAGACATGATAAAATTAGATGTTCAAGGATTAGAATTAGATGTATTAGAGGGTGGTATAAAAACAATTAATCAATATCATCCAATTTTATTTTTAGAAGCAGGCTTATGTACTAACAGTCAATGGGTTAGAGAACACGGGTTAAGCCTTGAACCTGACAGTGAAAAAATATTCAGCTTACTAAAAACATGGGGATATACACCTTACCAAATATCCATTAAGGATAACTATCCAGGAGATACTATTTTTTTACACGAAGTTCATCACGTAAAAGAAACACAGTTTATTAATAATCAAACTATGTTTAAATGTACAAACTAACTAACAAATTAGACGAACAAGCATTATGGGATAATGCATTAAGACTAATGCCTAGAGGTACCCAAACAATGAGTAAATGCCCTGACCAATTTGTAGATGGCATTTACCCTAAATTTGTTAAATCAGGTAAAGGAGCTTATTTATATGGTTTAGATGGTAAAAAATATCTTGATTATATGTGTGCCCTAGGTCCTATTATTTTAGGATATAATCACTCATCAACAAATAGAGCTATTAAAAGACAACTTAAAAATGGCATTATATTTTCTTGGCCTACATTATTAGAACAAGAATTAGCTCAATTAATTTCAGATGTAGTACCATGTGCTGAACAAGTTAGATTTTGTAAAAACGGTACAGATGCTGATTTAGCCGCTGTTAGAATTGCTCGTTCATACACAGGTAAAGAAAAAATATTAAAACCCTCAGGAGGATATCATGGTTGGGGAGATTGGCATGCTATTACAATGAGAGAATATGGTGTTCCTAAATGTTTAAAAAAATTAATTGATGAATTTGAATTCAACAATTTAGATAGTCTTGAAAAACTCCTTAAAAAGAATGATGTAGCTGCTGTTATTCTTGAACCTCAAGCACTTACCACTCCAAAACCAGGATATTTAGAAGGAGTAAGAGAATTATGTACCAAATATAAAGCAATACTCATCTTTGATGAAGTAGTAACAGGATTCAGATGGAGCTTAGGTGGTGCCCAAGAGTATTTTGGAGTAACTCCTGATTTATGTTGTATGGGAAAAGCTGTTGCTAATGGGATGCCATTAGGAATAATTGCTGGTAAAGCAGAATATATGAACGAATTAAATCATGTTTTCTTTTCAATGACATTTGGAGGTGAAGCACTTTCTTTAGTAGCAGCAATAGCAACTATTAAAGAACTTAAAACTAAAGATTATAGCTATATTTGGGAACTTGGAAATATGTTAGATGCTGGTATTAAAGATGCTGCTAAAAAATATAATTTAGACATCATATTTGCCGGAGATGCCCCACGACATAACCTATCGTTTAATACAGAGACATACAAAGATGTTGATGGTATAAAAGCATTGTTTTATCAAGAAATGGTTAAACAAGGAATTTTATTCCCAAATGTAATTTATATCCAGTTTTCTCATACTAAAAAAGATATTCAAAAAACAATTGATGCTGCTGATAAAGCATTTAAAATAGTAAGTGAAAATTTATCTAATATAGATACTGTATTAGAAGGAAAACGTCCTGTAGCAATTTTTAGAAAAAATAATTAATTATATACTAATATGAAACAATTATCCTACAAAACTTACACCCCAAGTGATTTTTTTACCCATTACTATATCCCAGTACCTTCAAGACCCTGGTTTACATCTCCTGAAGCAATACTAGTTGAATGTAAAGATTTAATTCCTAAATATATTGATACTATTATAAATTTTGGGTGTTCTAATGGAAGAGATTTTGTCCCTTTCCAAGATGATTTTAATTGTATTGGGTTTGATATAGCTCCTATTAATTACATAAGTTGGGTTTGTAACACAGATAATTTAACCTATTATCAATGTAGTATTGAAGATTTCTTATTAGATCCTACTTATTTTAATTTAAATCTTTCAACAAGCTTAGTATACACCCAGGGAACATTAATGTGTGTTTCTCCTGAGGTGCAAAATAAGTTCATAGAATATTTATTAAACAATGGTTGTAAAAATATGATATTTCATGAACCCCCATATGTTGACCATCCTCCATTTTATTCTTTTACCCCTAAAGAGGAGTACTTAAAATATTTCATTACAAAACAATTCAGACCAAATACCGGAGAAGGACAACCATTAGGATTTATATGTTTAGAAAAAATAATTAATATGAACACATTATCTTTAAACAAATACCCTAATTACCAATATGGGGAGGGTGGTATTAACTTTTCCCATTATTATGAAGGATCAAGAGACTGGCTTCATCAATATGAGCCTTTATTAGATTATATAAAAGAAAATCTTTTATCAAATATTGATACAATTATGATTTTTGGATGTGCCAGCGGAAGAGATTTTATCCCATTTCAAGATAATTTTAGTTGTATTGGATTTGATATAGCACCTTATGAACAAATTAATTGGGTTTGTAAAACAGATAATCTAACTTATATAGAATGCTCTATTGAAGATTTTGTAAATAATATAGATAATTTTGAAGTAGAATGGAAAGATGTTCTAATATATAGTCATGGCTCTATGATGTATGCTTCACATGATTATCAAAATAAGTTTGTAGAAAAGGTTTTAGAAAAAGGGTGTAAAAATATAGTAATGCAAGAATATGAACCCGGAAACTCTCAACATCACCCATATTTAAATTTAAATGAAGATAATTTAAAATTATTTACTAAAAAATTATTTAAAGATCAACATTTGCATATGCCTATGGCTCACATTTTATTAGAAAAAAATATATGAAAAATATACAAGATACAGTTTTTATAATCCAAGCTAGAACACAGTCAACTCGTGTTCCAAACAAAATGCTTAGACCATTTGCTTATTCAAATTTATTTGAAATAGCAGTTGAAAAAGTACTTCAATCATCAATTATTCCAAAAGATAATTTCTATCTTTCAATTATGGATAATGAATTGATTGATATTGCTAAAAAACATAATGTAAACTATTTTATCCGAAGTGAAGAATCAACCCAAGAACCAGTTACATTACAAAAAGCACTTGAGTGGCATTGCAAACTACCCTTTAAACATTTTGTAATCATTAATGCTTGCAACCCTTTACTAAAAATAGAAACAATAGATAATTTTGTTAAGCGATTTTTAGAGGTAGATTCAAATGGTTTATTTGGAGTATTTGAGAAAAAAACATTTTTATTTGATAGTGAAGGTAAAATGTTGAATCGTTTCTTTGGAGAAGATAAATATTTGGCTACATTAGAAACTAAATTTGTAGAAACATGTTACGAAGCAGCTCATTCGTTATATGCTGGTTCAACTGAAGATATTGCTAATGGAATTTACATGGGCACATTTAAAACCCCAGGCAATCCAAATTTCTTTGTAATGGATGAGATTGAATGTTTTGATATTGATTGGCCTTGGCAGTTTGAAGTAGCAGAAAAATTATATTTAAATAAATAAAAAAAAAATAAAAATGAAAAAAGAGTATAAAGTTTATTTTTTTTATAAAGGATATGCTAATGGTAAAGGACATGATTCTCCTGAGTTTTGGTTAAAAGAACATGTAGTAGATAAATTACCTAGTAATATAACAACTATAATAGATTTTGGTTGTGCTCATGGTAGAAATTTTTTAATATTTGATAAAGAAAAATATAAATATGTAGGATTTGATATACATGATTATAATGATATATCTTGGGTTGAGAACATAAGTGTAGATTATTACCAATATAGTATAGAAGATTTTTTTAATGATTACAAAATATTTAATATAGATTGGAGAAATAGTTTAGTTATGTGTCACGGTACATTAATGTGTTTAGAAAATTCTAATCAACAGAATGATTTTATAAATTTATTAAAGTCTTTAGGTTGTAAAAATTTTACATTTCATGAATACGGATCAGATACTTTAATAAAAAATGGAAATTTATCTAAACACACTAGAAATGAAAAATTAGGTTGGTTAGATTTAAATGAGGAAAATAAAAAAATGTTTGAGCATCCTTTAGGAAATATATATAAATTTAGAGATTTTGAAAATGATTTAAGTGCTTTTATAAGTTTAGAAAATTATATTTAAGCAAATGAAAATGAATAATAGTATAGGGATAATTTTACAAGGAACCCCATATTCAATAGATCAACTTTCCCTTTTATATTCTCAATATATTTCCCTAGGATATAATGTAGTAGTCAGTAGTTACTCACAATATATAGATTTAAATATAATAAAAAATTTTATTAATAATGATGATATATTAAAAAAATATTTAATTCAAGATGGAGAACGATTTACAGGAAATACTAATTATCAAATCATAACAACCCAACGCGGTTTAAAATATTTTTCTTCAATTCCAAACATTAAATATGTTTTAAAACTCCGAGCAGATATGGAGATAAATCATATTGAATTTTATTTAAACAAATGGATTAATTTGATTGATTCTAGTGTACCTCCTAATTTTTCACCATTAAATAAAAAGATTTTAACTTTTGGAAGATCACAATATGGTGAACAGAATCCATGGTATATAAGTGATTATTTTAATTTTGGTTTATTAGAAGATCAAAATATATACTGGGATATCCCACTAATCCCTATAGATAAACCCCAAACTCGAAGAGCAGAAGAATATCTTAGTTCAGCCTTTTTACAACATACTCCTAAAGGGACAGCCAAAGATTACTTCATCTTTGATCCTACATCAGCATATGATATTTTCAACTATAAATGGAATTCAAATCTTTCCATTTCCGATGCTTGTGGGGATTTTTAAATTTTAATATTTTATGATTAAATTAATTATATTTGACCTAGATGGTGTTTTAGTTGAAGCCAAAAACATTCATTTTGATGCTTTAAATGAAGCTTTAGGTTCTAAATACTCTATAGAATGGCATGAACATTTAAGTAAATATGATGGTTTAAAAACTAATCAAAAACTTGAAATGTTAACAAATGAAAAAGGATTACCTACAGAATTATATAAGCAAGTTTGGGATAAAAAACAATTCTTAACTTTAAAAAAATTAAGTGATTTAAAACCATCTACTCAATTACAAGTTTGTATGGATCTTTTAATTAATGATGGGTACAAAATAGCTTGTTGTAGCAATAGTATTCGTAAAACTGTTTTAACTGTATTATCTAAATTAGGGATAATTGAATATTTTGATTTAATTTTATCAAATGAAGATGTTAAAAATAGTAAACCTCATCCTGAGATATATTGGAAAGCTATTTCAATGATAGGTTGTTTACCTGAAGAAACCTTAATAGTTGAAGATTCCCCATTTGGGTTATTAGCAGCCAGCAGATCAAAATCTCATATAATGAGAGTTGGATCCCCTAAAGACGTTACGTATAATAATATTTTCAAACATTTAAATAAACAAACATATATGATTCCTAAATGGAAAAACGAAAAATTGAATGTATTAATCCCAATGGCCGGTGCTGGAAGTAGATTTGAACAAGCTGGTTATACATTCCCAAAACCATTAATTGAAGTAAATGGAAAACCAATGATTCAAGTAGTAATCGAAAATTTAAACTTAGATGCTAATTATATTTATGCAGTTCAAAAATCCCACCGTGAAAAATATAATTTAGATACCCTCCTAAACCTATTAACCCCAGGATGTAAAATAGTTGAAACAGATGGATTAACTGAAGGAGCAGCATGTACTGCATTGTTAGCCAAAGATTATATCAATAATGATAACCCGTTATTTTTTGCTAATTCAGATCAATTTGTAGAATGGGATTCAAATGAATTCATGTATAAAATGCAAGAAACAGATGCTGATGGTGGAATTGTAACATTTACAGCAACTCACCCCAAATGGTCATTTGCTAAAATAGATGATAATGGTTTAGTAACAGAAGTAGCAGAAAAAAATCCAATTTCAAATATTGCAACTGTAGGTTATTATTATTGGAAAAACGGTTCGGATTTTGTTAAATATGCAGAACAAATGATTGAAAAAAATATTCGTGTGAATAATGAATTTTATGTTTGCCCTGTATTTAACCAAGCAATTGAAGATTATAAACATATCAGAACATTTAATACTGCTGGAATGTGGGGATTAGGTACACCTGAAGATTTAAAATATTACTTAGAAAATCATAAATGATATTAATTAGTCATAGAGGTAATATTAATGGTCGAATAGAAAAAACCGAAAATAAACCTGATTATATAGATGATGCTATTAAATTAGGTTATGAGGTTGAAGTTGATATTTGGGTTATTAAAGATTTATTTTATTTAGGGCATGATAAACCCCAATATTCTATTTCTTTAAATTGGTTATCCCAAAGAAAAGATAAACTTTGGATCCATTGTAAGAATATTGAATCAATAGAAAGATTTAATATTTTAAATGAAAACTATAATTACTTTTGGCATCAAGAAGATACTTTAACTTTAACATCCAAAGGTTATATTTGGGCCTACCCAGGTAAACAACCAATAAATCATAGTATAGCAGTTATACCTGAATTATTTATGGATAATATAGATTCTTGTTTGGGGGTTTGTAGTGATTATATTCAAAATTTTAAATAAATGAAAGCAATTATAATAGGAGGAGGGTCAATTGGGAAACGACACTCCTCCAATTTGACTGACCTAGGAATTAAAACTAGAATAGTTGATATAGATGAAATATATAATATAGATAACATATTACAAGAAGGTTTTAATATGGGATTTGTCTGTTCTCCAAACATAAAACATATTGAACATTGTACTAAATTAGCTCAATATGGTATTCCTATATTTTGTGAAAAACCATTTTATTCATCAAATGAAGGAATCAAAGACTTATTAGATTTAATCCATTTAAAGGATTTAATCACAATGGTTGGGTGTAACTTACGATTTACAGATGAAGTAAAATCAATTAATCCAAATTCAAAATATATTAATGTATACTTTGGTTATAATCTTAAAAAATGGAGACCACAAACCGATCATTTAAAATCCTACAGTGCTAATAAACATTTAGGTGGGGGAGTACTTTTAGATGTTATACATGAATTAGATTATCTTTACTCTAAATTTGGAGATATAAAAGATATTTCGTATACTAAAAATAAGTTAACAAATATAACAAATGATACTGAAGATTTGGTTATAGGTAGAATTACTTTCCAAAATGGAACAATAGCTGATTTCACTTTAAATTATCTCTCAGAAGAATATCAGCGTTATTTTGATATTTTAGAAGATGATACGTTACGTAGGGTGCATTTTGAAATAAAAAATGATATGTATGTTGAAGAAATAAAGTATTTTGTTAATTGTATTAAAAATAATACACCTTGTATAAATAGTTTTAAAGAAGCAAATAAGTTATTAAAATATTTAATATGAACACATTTGTAATAGCAGAAGCAGGAGCAAACCATAACCGGGATTTCAAACAAGCATTAGCATTAATTGATGTAGCTGTTGAAGCTGGAGCATCTGCTTGCAAATTCCAAACATATTCCTCTAATACTCTTTATAGTAAAAACACTCCTAACTTTGCTGGTTATACAGATATTAATAAGTTAATAGATGATATAGCTTTACCTCGTGAGTGGCAAAAAGATTTAAAGCAATACTGTGATGAAAAAAATATTGAATTTATGTCAACACCTTTTGATGAACAAGCCGTTGATGAGTTAGTTAATTTAGGAGTTAAGCGATTAAAAATTGCCGGATTTGAATCTACAGACTTCAGATTTATTGAAATGGTAGCTTCAGCTAAATTACCTTTAGTTGTATCTTTAGGTATTGGGTTTAAAATGAATTATTTAGGAAAAATATTTGAAATAGCTAATAAATACAATAATAATTTAAGTTTTATGTATGCTAACAACGCATACCCAACCCCTATTGAAGATGCTGGGGTAGCTATTATTAAACAATTATCAAAAGATACAAGGTATAAATGGGGTTTATCTGACCATACAGAAAGTCCTCTAACTCCTGCTTTAGCAGTAGCTGCTGGGGCTACAATAATTGAAAAACATTTTACACTAAGCAAATACTTACCAGGCCCTGACCATCCATTTGCTTTAGAACCAAATGAGCTTAAAGAAATGATCCAACATATTAAATTTGCTGAGAAATCAATTATAAAGGATACATCAAATGGGATTTCACTATCAGAGCAACCTTTTAAACAAGCAATGCGCTCAGTGGTAGCAAAAACTAATATTAAAAAAGGAGACATATTAACTATAAATAATATTACTACTAAACGTCCATTCCTAGAAGGTAATATACCTGCAAAACATTTTGAATTTGTTTTAGGTAAAATAGCAAGTAAAGATTATAATGAAGATGATTTTATATGAAACTAAGAAAAGCAACATATGAAGATTGGAAAATCCTTTTAGATTGGAGAAATGACCCTATAACAAGAAAAAATTCATTTGACCAAAACAAAATTTTAGAGCAAACCCATAAATTATGGTTTAATGATAGTTTATTAAACCCCTATAGAGAGATCTATATTTTAGAAGATAACCTAACCCCAGTAGGATCTATCAGGTTAGATAATATTTTACTAAATGAATATACTTTATCTTGGAGTATAGCCCCAAATCAAAGAGGAAAAGGGTATGGAAATAAAATTCTTGAATTGCTATTACAAAATAAAACTGGAAAATTCATTGCTGAAATTAAACCTGAAAATGTAGCCTCTATTAAAATGGTTTTAAAAAATGGATTTAAAAAAATAAATGAATTAAAATACATTAAAAAACAATAATATGACTGATTTAGAAATTATAGATGAAATTCAAAAAGTAAGAAATAAAAATAATGTAAATTGGATGGATATCTTAAAGATTGCTTTTACTTATGCTCCTGAAGAAACAAGAAAGATATTTAAAAGGATCACAAATGATGATAATGTTATTAATGAGCTTTCTAAAAAATTAGCACATAATAATTCTATTCTCCTTATTGGTCCTGGGGAAAGTGTAAAAGATTTAGACTTAAACACACCACATTTGACCTTAGCTTTTTCTGGTAATTTTAGAACATTTCAAGATGTTAATTTTATTCCTAATTATTATTCGTTTTTAGACCCAAATACTTTAACTTATTTATATAATGATTATAAACAAGAAAAATTTTCTTCTGGGTTTTTAAAAGATTTAAAAGAAAAGACAGTATTAATATATAATGATTTCCAAATAAACGGAACTTTTTATAATTATGGATTTACTACTTCTAGAGGAAAAGAATGGATGGATAATGAATTTAAAAATGAAATATTCCCAAGTATTAAATCTTTATTTAAAGAATCTATTCAAATAAACAGTGTGTTGACTAATGATTATTTGATAGATTATCAAGAAGAAATACTTAAAATTTTTAAACATGACCAAAAACATACCATAATTAAAGATCCTGATGATAAATTTTCTAAGTTTTTGCTTCCTTTAATATTCTGTTGTTTTCCTAATGTGAATAATATATATTCTATAGGGTTTGGGGATTTTGAGTCACCTCGTTATAATTGTTCTATAAAAGATACTAATGATTATAAATTATATAAAGAATCATTTGATGAAATAAAACCTAAACTATCTAATTATTTAATACAAACAAGAAAAAAAATTACATTTTTAAACCCTCAATCATACTTTAATCAATTATGAATCAAATAACATTTTGCATCCCCAGTAAATCAAATTTACGTTACCTTAAAACTTGTATCCCTTCAATTAGAGAAAATGCATCCCGAAATGATCATGAAATCATTATCTTTGTTGATTC
>Ga0194115_10005590_pt1 | contig 13026 bp, 9 predicted proteins | sample TA2MahsurfametaG_3_FD_148656 | JGI IMG/M metagenome (GOLD analysis project Ga0194115, IMG submission 148656) | Freshwater microbial communities from Lake Tanganyika, Tanzania - TA2015002 Mahale S4 surface | ecosystem: Environmental > Aquatic > Freshwater > Lake | place: Tanzania: Lake Tanganyika...
ACATTTTATATAGGAAGTCCTGCGGGAACGGGAGCATTACCTATTGCTGGATTTGAATCATTTAATCGATCTATTCTTGCGTTTGATCGTTCAAATGCGGCATTTGCAGCAGCAAATAGTACACTTTTAAATATTATAGCTGCTTATGATCACGCAAATAGTGCTTTTATTCGAACGAATGCGGCATTTATTCACGCAAACAGTGGATTTATTCAAGCCAATGCAGTATTTACACACGCTAACTCTGCCTATCAATCGCAAAATGCAACAGGTCAGTATGCTAATGCAGCATTTACGGTTGCTAATGGTGCATTTATTCATGCAAACTCAGGATTTATTCATGCTAATGCAGCGTATTTGTCACAAAATGCAACTGGCAATGTAGCCAATGCCGCTTTTGTTCATGTCAATACTGCTTTTAATGTTGCCAATTCTGGATTTATTCAAGCTAACGCTTCCTTTAATCACGCTAACGCTGCTTTTGCTTCCGCAAATAATGTAGCACCACAGGTTCAACCAGCATTTAATACTGCTAATGCCGCATTTATACACGCTAATTCTGGATTTATAAAAACAAATTCAGTATTTGATCATGCGAATGCAGCTTTTGCTAACGCCAATGGTGCTTTTGCTTCTGCAAACGCTGCATACATTCAGGCCAATAGTGGATTTATAAAAACAAATTCAGCATTTGATCATGCAAATGCAGCTTTTGCTTCTGCGAATAATGTAGCACCACAGGTTCAACCAGCATTTAATACTGCTAACGCTGCGTTCTTACAAGCAAATTCTGCCATAGTTCATGCTCAATCGGCATTTAATAAAGCAAATAACGCCGATATAAATGCACTGTCAGCAGGAGCGTATGCCAACACATCTTTTGTTCATGCCAACGCATCTTTTGTTCATGCCAACGCATCTTTTACTGCCACTAATGCCGCATACGCTCACGCTAACTCTGGATTTATACAAGCAAATTCGGGATTTGATCATGCAAATGCAGCTTTTGCTTCTGCGAATAATGTAGCACCACAGGTTCAACCAGCATTTAATACTGCTAACGCCGCATTTATTCATGCTAATAGTGCATTTATTCAAACAAACTCTAGTTTTAATCATGCAAATGCTGCTTTTGCTAACGCCAATGGTGCTTTCGTTAAATCAAATGCTGCGTATGATCACTCAAATAGTAGTTTTACTCAGGCTAATGCTGCATTTGTACATGCCAATAGTGCTTATCAATCACAAAATGCTACTGGTCAATATGCAAACGCAGCGTTTATTCATGCAAACTCTGGATTTATTCAAGCCAACGCAGCATTTATACACACTAATAGTGCCTATCAATCACAAAATGCGACCGGTCAATATGCAAATGCAGCGTTTATTCGTGCAAATAATTCCGTTGATGCAAACAACGGCGGTACAATTACTGGTAATCTAACAATTACGAAAAATTTATTTGTTGGTAATGTATTTGTCACCGGTCAAACATTTAGTATTAGTGCTGGCACGCTTGTTTCAAATGATACGGTTATTATATTAGGTGAAGGCAACTATTATAGTGATACGAAAGATTTAGGTTTTGCTGGTCATTACAATGATGGCACAAATGCACATTCAGGTTTTATTCGTGACTCTGTAACAAAAGAATGGTATCTATTTAAAGATTATACACCAGAAGTTGGCACAAATAATAATATTGATATTAACGATGCTTCATTTAAAGTTGATACATTAAATGCAAATTTGCGTTCAACTCATATTTTGGTAAAAGGCATTGATGTACTACCAAGAACAAACATCATTTTTGATTCGGTAAATGCGGCATTTATTCACTCTAATTCTGGATTTCATCATGCAAATGCTGCATACTTGTCACAAAATGCGACTGGTCAATATGCAAATGCAGCGTTTACGATTGCTAATGATGCTTTTATACATGCAAATAGTGGTTTTATACAAATAAATGCTGCATTTAATCACGCAAATTCTGCGTATGAGTCTCAGAATGCAACGGGTCAATATGCCAATGCTGCTTTTGCAAACGCTAATGGTGCTTTTGCTAAATCTAATGCTGCATATAATACTGGTAACTCAGCATTTATTCACGCTAACTCTGCATTCTTATATGCAAATACATTAGCAGGTGGTGCAGCAATTGATAATGTCGCACGTGATGTGGCAAACTCTGCATTCATAGTTGCAAATAGTGGATTCATTCAGGCAAATGCGAGCTTTATTCATGCGAATTCTGCTTATGCTGATTTAAACACAGTTGCAATTTACGCAAACACATCAAGTGATAAAGCAAATTCAGCAGCAATTTATGCTAATGGTGCGTTTAATCAAGCAAACTCTGTTTATTTACCGTCAGTTACTCGTTTAAGTGTAACAAACAGTGGTGCCGCTGCGTATCTGTTTGATCAATATTCTGGTAACAATCCAACTCTTTATGTTTCTGGCGGAGAAACAATAGCGTTTGCTTTGAATGTCAGTGGTCATCCGTTTATGATTCGTGTTTCATCTGGTGGATCAAACTACAGCACTGGATTAACTCATGTTGCAACAAATGGAACTGTTAGCACAGATTCTGGAGCACAAGGACAAGTAGCAGGAACATTGTACTGGAAAGTTCCTTTTGATTTAGTTGGTTCCACTTACGTGTATCAATGCAGCATACACGGTGGTATGGTTGGAAGTATTGTTATTCAACAACCAGCCTCTCTTGTTGCTGCAAATACTCAATTTGCTTTTAATCAATCCAATGCTGCATTTATGGTTGCAAATTCTGGATTTATACAAGCAAACTCTTCGTTTATACATGCTAATAGTGCCTATCAATCGCAAAATGCCACTGGTCAATACGCAAATGCAGCGTTTGTTCGTGCGAATAATTCATTAGATGCCAATAATGGTGGCACTGTAACAGGTAATGTTACTGTTACTGTAAACATTACTTCTGGTAACGTTATTGTTTCTGCTGGTGGTCAGTTAGTATTTCCCGATGGAACAAGACAAAATACTGCTGCTAGTGGAACTGGTGCAGATTCGTTTGCCCGTGACGTTGCAAATGCATCTTTTAATCACGCAAATTCTGGGTTTATTCAAGCAAATGCTGCATTTAATCACGCAAATTCTGCTTATACGAGTCAAAATGCAACTGGCCAATATGCAAATGCAGCGTTCATTCATGTAAATTCTGCATTTGCTTTTGCTAACACAATATCTGGTGGAGCCGCTATTGATAACGTTGCACGTGATGCTGCAAATTCAGCTGGCATATATGCTAATGCAGCATTTGTTGTTGCTAACTCAGGCTTTATTCAAGCAAACTCTGCTTTTGATCATGCGAATTCTGGATTTATTCAGGCAAATGCTGCGTTCAATGCTGCTAATAATGCCACTGGTGCTAACGCTGAAGTAAGTACATTCACTACAACATCAAACGGTGCAGTTTCCACATATGCTTTAGGATTTACACCGGCATCTAATACAGCCGTAATTGTTTCGATTGGTGGGGTTGTTCAAACTGAACTTGCCGACTACGTTGTAAATCCAGCCAATAGTTCTATTTCTTTCGATGCGCCACCACCTGCTGGCGAAACTATTCGTGTTGCAGGATTTATTAATGTAAATCTTTATACACTTGATGTTGCAAACTCTGCTGGTGCAATTGTAGTTTCGTACAATGGTATTGGCGATGGCTCAACACAAGGCTTTGATATTGGATTTAGACCAGAATCCGGTAATACAATTTTTGTTTCGATTGGTGGTATTTTACAACCTGAAAGTGCATTTACAGTAAATCCATCTACAAATACTGTTACATTTGGCACTGCTCCGGGTGTAGGTGAAAATATTCGTGTTGTTGGATATGACAAGGTAAATCCATATTATGTTCAGTATGTAAGTTCAAATGTCTCTGTATCTACATTTGAAACAACTGCGAACGGTAATTATACAACATTTAATCTCGGATTCTTGCCACAAGCACGTGAAGTATTGATTGTTTCTGTTGATGGTGTTATTCAGCCAATCACATCATATACTGTTAATAACATTCAACAAACAATTACATTTGATGGTGCGCCTGCTAATGGTGAACTGGTACGTGTCATTACAATGTACACGACAGCAAATGCTTTTATTACACCAGATGGTTCAATTGGATTAGTCAAACTTGATGCTGAAGTAGTTAATTTAATATACAATTCAAGTAATGTAGCAAACAACATTTCTAATACTGCTAATCTTGCAATCGCAAATGTTCAGTCTTCAGCAAATGCAGCAATCGCAAATGTTCAGTCTTCAGCAAATGCGGTTCTTGCCAACGTTGCAAGCACTGCTGCTTCTACTGGAAAGGCAATTGCTATGGCTCTTGTATTTGGGGGATAATAAATGCCGTTACAAACAGTAGGATCAGCAAGAATAGCAAACAATGCAATTACGACTATTAAGATAGCGGATTATGCCGTTACAAATACTAAGTTTGCAAATAATTCTATCACAGTAGAAAATATATCGGCTGATACTTTACCGAATTATGATTTAGATGATGTATCATATCTTGCTGATGGTAGAACTTTGAACTTTCCACTTAGATATAACACATCAAATGTATCGGTTAAAGATGCAACAAGTTTAATGGTAATTGTAAATGGCACCATACAGAAACCTTATGCAAATACCTATGGTTCGAATACTTGGATAACTAACATCTATGCACCTGATGGTGGTTACATGTTAGATAGTGATGGAACAATTCGTTTTTCTGAACCTGTGCCGAACGGCTCAACAATTCAAATACGAATTGTACCGAGTATAGCAAACACCGTGCAAAGAACATACCCCTACCGACCAGTTGATATTATGGTTGGTGACTAAAAGACTAAATAGTAGAGATTTTCAAAAAATAAACGATTACCCAATCATTTGGAGTCAAAATGGCTAGAAAAGTATTATCTGATACATACTATTCGTTCACACCGTCAACTAGAACGATTGTATTTAATCAAATCATTCAAAAAGAAAGATTCGTTCTTATTACGAATCTAAACACGAATCAGGTAATCTACAATTTTTCAGACCCAAATCTGAAAATTACCTCATATTCAACATCGACTAACACAAGTACCGGAGTGGCAACAACAAGTGTTGTCCTTCAGTACAATACCGCTTCAATGTCGGCGACAGATGATTTGCAAGTGGTTATTGATGAGTTCGAAGAAACATTTAAACCATCGGAACTTTATACCGATCCAGTAAACAAGTTTAGAACAAGTGAACCACAAGCACTGATTGATACTGACTTTGAGTATTCAACTCAGGCTACTAAGTGGGAAACGGTGTCACTTGTCAATAATCGACCATATGCATATCAGAACACTTCTGCTAATACAATTACTGCACTCGGTGGTCCTTTGAATGTAACATCAATATTGGTTAATTCTAACTCTAGCATTGTTACTGTTTATACAGCAAATACAGTTGCCGTGAATACTCCAATTTTTGTTGCTGACACTGGGTGGGGTCCAGCAGACGGAACATTTATGGTTGATTCCGTAACTCCTGGTCATGCCATTCGATACACCACAAAACAGCGTTACATTAACACTGCCGCACCTTTAGTCAATAGCGCAAACATCAACATTCCGGGTGTCACATCTGTTGCAAACGGATCTGTATTCTCACGATCAAACATTGGTGTTGCAAACATTAATTTTATAAGCACTTTTGCAAACGGCCAAATTACAACTACTCAACCTCATGGACTTTCAATAGGTAATGAAGTTATTATTCAAGGTGCTTTTGCTGCTACATCAGGTACACCAAATGGTACATATACAATTACCGGTGTTTACTCTAATACCACATTCCGTATTGATTCGAACGTTACTCCGGTAAGTGCAGCAGGAATTAGTTCGTCACTTGCAAACCTGTTCTCATCGGGTCGCTCAACTGTTGTGCATCGTGCATATGATGGTGGTGTTGAGTTTGGTACCGCAGCAGAAGGCCATAATAATCAACTGATTCGTCAAACACGCCGTTACTTCCGTTATCAGTCCGGTAAGGGCATTCAAATGTCAACTGGTACATTGATGAAACCAGCAATGCGTGTTGATAGCATCACAAGCTCAGGTGTTCTTGTGACGGTCAAAACAAAAGAGCCACACTTTTTGGATGCAAACGTTTCTATTTCGGTTTCAAACTGTAATGAAACCGCATATAATGGCACATTTAATGTACTTGAGACTTTAGACCCTTATACATTTCGATATGTTGCAAATAGCACACCATCTTCTTCTACAGCAACAGGTTTGTATCGTGTGAATGTAAACTCTTGGTATGGTGCTATCAATCGTGTCGGTATGTTTGATGAACAAAACGGTTTATTTTTTGAATATGATGGCACAACATTATATGCTGTTCGTCGCTCTTCTACATTTCAGTTGTCTGGATTTATTAGTGCAAATACGTCAAATACACAAATTGATGGTGTAAACGTTAATGGAGTTACGACAAAGTTTTCAACAGAACTCGATGTTGGAGATTATATTGTAATTAAAGGTATGTCATATCGTGTTATTCAAATTGTTTCAGACACAAGATTGCATGTTTCTCCAGCATATCGTGGAGAAACACCTGTGTTACAGGGTGTGGCAAACAAAACAATTGATTTTAAGCATCCACAATCTGAATGGAATATAGATCGTTGCGATGGAACAGGTCCTTCTGGATATAATTTAGATTTGGGTAGAATGCAAATGCTTTACCTAGATTATTCATGGTATGGCGCTGGTTTTGTTCGTTGGGGGTTCCGTGGATCAGATGGTAATATTTTTTACTGTCACAAAGTAATAAACAACAACGTAAATTATGAAGCATATATGCGTTCTGGTAACTTACCAGGTCGATACGAAACAAATACCTTCTCACGCAGAACAAAACTTCAAGCATCACTTGCTTCTGGTGATAGTACAATGAACGTTGCCAATGCAGTTGCTTTCCCGTCAGCAGGTACATTATGGGTATACGGTAACGGCTTGAGTGAGTTTGTCAACTATAATGGTGTGACAAATAATTCACCAGCTGGTTGGACATTTAATAATCTCACACGTGGTCAAACAGGTGCTACCATCAATTGTATTATGTCCACTACAAGTGCTGTAGTAAACTTAGTAGCGGGACAAAGCACAACAGGTATTCAACCAGGGATGTATGTAAGCAATGCTAATATTCCAAATACCGCAATTATTACCTCTGTTAATCCTGGTGTATCAATTCAGTTGTCGCAAGCACCACAAATTGGTGGCACAGGTCTTGTAACGTTTATACCAATGGGTAACGTAGCACAGACGTTTACTTACAGCGCCACATCACCTGTGACGGTTGAACTTCATGCGCCAGGTTATTCACCTAGATTGAGTCATTGGGGTACTTCTGTAATTATGGATGGTCGTTATGATGACGATAAATCTTTTGTGTTTACTCAAGGTACTTCGATTCCGAGAAGTATTCCTACTGGTCAACGTATGGCACTACAAAGTTTCCGTATTTCACCATCAGTCAGTAATGGAGTTCAGGGTATAAGACTTGGTGATCGTGAAATTATAAATCGTATGCAAATGACACTACGTTCTTTAGGGCTATTATCAGGCGGTCAGTTCTTAATCGAAATTGTGTTGAACGGCTCTGTTGCAAACGCTACTCCACAATGGGCTTCAGTTGGTGGTTCTAGTCTTGTACAGTACATTAATCATGGAGCAGATACTAGAATTGAAGGTGGTGAAGTTATTTCCGGCTTCTTCACTAACTCATCAGGTGGTTCAACAAACTTGACAACAACTGCTGTTGAGTTGAAAGATGTTCGTGATTTAGGTAATAGTGTTCTTGGTGGTGGTACAGCGGAACCTAATCGAAACTTTTATCCCGATGGACCTGACATCATTACAATTTGTGCCCGTAATGTTGGTACAGCAGCAGCAACAATTTACTCTAGATTGTCGTGGACAGAAGCACAAGCATAAATGTTATCAGTAACTACGCTACCAATACTGCAAGCCGTAAATGAAAAGAATGAGTTTTATTTTGGCTTGCAGCCAGGTTTATCTGGAAGAGCAGGTGTTGAATATGTAAATCGTAGCATTTCGTTCAACCCTGCTTCCAACACCATTACTATTGGTGTCACACTAAACCTTGCACGAAACACTGTCAATGGTGTAGCTATTGCTGAGTCATCACTACCATCAACAAAACTTTTACCCGTTAGTCGTTTATTAGAAAATGCTTATCTAATACCAGGTTCAGCAAATGGCAATGTAAGCATATATGTTGGTGACAGTTCAGTGTATTATTTGACAGGCAACACATCAGGAAATGTTACATTTGATTTGCGTGTGAGTCCTCAAGTGCCTCTTGACAGTTTGATGGGAAATGGCCAGTCACTTACAACTGCCTTTATAGTAACACAGGGTGGTGGAATACAGTATTTGGCTAATCTATCAATTGATGGTGTGTATCAAGCGAATAGTACAAGATGGAGTGGTAATAGCAGACCAACTTATTCAGCGTCACTCACTAGTCAGCAGTTGGATGTTTACACCTTTACAACAATAAAAACAGGAGCCAATACTTATTCAATATTAGGTTCACGAACATCATATGGTTTTGGTTAAGTAAATGGCAGAACAAAAAGTAGAATCTGGTCGTATAGCAGACGGCGCCATTCTTGGAAACAAGATAGCGTCAAATGCCATTCGTGCAAACAATATTGTTGCTGGCCAAATCACTGGTAATTTGATTGCTGCACAAACAATCACTGGTGATGATTTGGCGCCAAATGCCATTCGTGCAAACAATATCGTAGCAGGTCAGATTACAGGTAATTTAATCGCAAATAACGCTGTTTCTGGAAACAATATCGTATCACCTCCAGACATCTTTGACGATGTGTTTTTGTTTGGAGGTATGTAAATGATTCAAAAAGTTCGTTCACCACTATTAGGAACGTCAAGTATTACTGGTAATTTAATTGGTGCTACTGCTGTTTCTGGTAATAATGTAACTACAAATGCTATTCGTGCTAATAACATTGTAGCGGGGCAAGTTGCAGGTAATACGCTTGCAGCAAATCTACAAATATCTTTGACACAGGTTTTTGAAACTGCCAATGTTTATACGACAGCAGTTGGTGGTAACGTCAACATTGATTTACAAAATAACACAGTGTATTTCTTCTCTTCAAACACCACTGCGAATGTGACATTCAATCTAAGAGCAAATACACAAAATACTCTTGATTCTCAATTGTCAATAGGTCAATCAGTGACCACAGCAATTTTACTGAAACAAGGTGCAACAAGATATCGTGCGAATGTTTATGTTGATGGCACGTTACAATCACCTTTTTATTTGGGCAATTCAGCGCCTTCTCATGCAACAACGCAACAGGAATCAATTGACATTTATTCGTTCAATATTATAAAAACGGCAGCGAATACATATACAATATTGGCAGCAAACTCTAATTTCCAAAAAGCGGCAAATCAGAATCCATAAAATATGGCAACTATAAACACAAGACAACAATTCAAAGATTACTGTTTGCGCCGACTTGGTTGGCCTGTAATCGAAATTAACGTAGACGATGATCAAGTAGATGATCGTATTGATGATGCCATAGCATTTTGGCGTGACTATCATTATGATGGAACAGAAAAACTGTTCATGAAACATCAAATTACACAAGAGGATATTAATCGTCGATGGATTTATTGTCCAGATGCCATACAATTTGTTATTGGTATTTTTCCGTTTGATCAATCAAACGCATCAATCAATATGTTTGATTTGCGTTATCAGTTACGCCTACACGATCTATATGACTTTACTTCAGTGTCGTATGTGTCATATGAAATTACTATGCAGCATTTGCGTACACTGAATCTATTGTTCTCTGGTACGCCACAGTTTCGTTTTAATCGTCACCAAAACAAAGTGTTTCTTGACATTGATTGGACACGTGATGTAGAACCAGGTGACTTTGTTGTAGTTGAATGTTATCGTCTATTAAAACCCGATACAGTTACGTTAACGGGCACAGTTACAGGTGATCCATCATCAAATACAATTGTAGGATATGGCACAAAGTTTGATCAGGAAATTGTACCGTTCGATTTTATTACGATTGGTTCAGAATCAAAACAAGTTGGAAATATTGAATCACCAACAAGTCTTACTTTAATTGGACCGCCCACACTAACACATAGCAATTCTTCTATATCAATTGAAGGTATTACTGATGTATGGAATGATCGCTTTCTAAAACAATTAGCTACCGCAAAAATCAAAAAACAATGGGGTAATAATCTTAAAAAGTTTGAGGGTATTCAAATGCCGGGTGGTGTAACTCTTAATGGTCAAAAGATTTATGATGAAGCCGTTGAAGAAATTAAAGAAATGGAAGAACAAATTTATATGATGGGTTCATTACCATCTGAAATCTGTACTGGATAATGACCACTAATTTTTATTTTAATAATTTTCCAAGCCGTCTTGCAGATGCTCCAATTACATCAGAGCAACTGCTTGTGGAAAATCTTGTCATCGAAGCACTCAAGATTTATGGTCTTGATGTATACTATTTGCCACGTTCTACACGTGATCAAGTAGATTACTTATTTGGTGAAGATGTTCTTAAAGAATATCGCACTGCACATCCAATTGAAATGTACATAGAAAATATAAACGGTTTTGACGGCGATCAAGATTTTATTTCAAAATTTGGTTTAGAAATTCGTGATGAATTAACATTACTTGTTTCACGACTACGATTTAGATATACAGTCAATGGATATACAAGACCAAATCAAGGTGATTTAATTTATATACCAATGACAACTTCTTTTTTTGAAATTACTGATGTCGAATCTGAAATTAATCAAGCAATGTTTTACACATTAGGTCGTGGTCGTGGTGGTAATATATATGTGTATGCGTTAAAGATGAAACAATTTTATTTCTCTAACGAAATTATTGAAACTGGTATTGCCGATGTTGATAATAATATTCGCGACTACTATAATAAACTTCGTATTTCGTTAGGTTCAGGTTCAGGTAAGTTTCTTAATGATGAAATTGTATATCAAGGTTCCAATGTTTCGTCGGCCACAGCACAAGCATTAGTTTATGATTTTCAACCAAATTCTTATATTGATGTATATCGTATGCAAGGTGATTTTACTACGTCAGCCAACGTAAAAGGTAACACAAGTTCTGCTCAATGGACGGTGACAATTGCATCTGATGCACCACTACAAAATACACCATTCGAAGATATTATTGACAACGCACGTGTCGAAGCAGCTAGTGATGGCATTATTGACTTTACCGAAGTAAATCCGTTTGGAGAACCTTAATGTTAGGTAATGCTCAATTTTATCATCGTACTATTCGTAAAATGGTGGTTGTATTTGGCACAATGTTTAATGATCTTGAGATTGTTCGATACACGCAGTCTGGTACAGCAAAAGAAAAACTGAAAGTGCCGTTATCATATGGACCCAAAGAACGCTATCTAACACAGATTACTTCTGATCCGAATCTAATTAAATCGGTTAATTCTGTAATACCAAGAATGTCATTTAATCTTGACAGTCTTGAGTATGATGTAAGTCGTAAACAGATTTCAACGTTACAAAACTTTGCTTCTACTACAAACACAAATGTTGCCACACAATATGTTCCTGTGCCATACAATTTTGAGTTTAGTCTTTCAATTTTTGTTCGTAATACCGAAGATGGCACACAAATACTAGAACAGATTTTACCGTTTTTTACACCAGACTTCAGTGTTGTGGTAGACTTTATACCCGCAATGAATCAGAAGTACACAGTGCCAATTATACTTAATTCTGTATCATCTACAGTTGACTATGAAGGAGGAATATCTGACGGTACGACAAGAATAATTATGTGGGATTTAACGTTTACTGCTAAGAGTTTTATTTGGCCACCTGTTAAATCTAACAAAATTATTCATCAAGCAAATACAAATCTCAATATTGATCTTACTTCTCAACTTATACAAAAAGTTTACGTTGACTACGCTAATGGTAATAATGTATTTACCACAGGAGAAACGATTCGTGATTCAGCTAATGGTTTCTTGGGCACAGTAGAGTATTTTAGTAATACTTCGCTAGGCACATTGGTAATTACTGGCGGCAATAAGTACATTGAATCTGGATATACTTTGTCTGGTGATTACTCTGGTGCTAAGTATAACGTATCTACAACTGATATAAGTTCAATTAATGCCGTTGCAATAATTACAGAACCTAAACCAAACACTGCTGCGCCACCAGAAGACTTTGGTTTTATCGAAACAATTAAAGAATGGCCTGATACATTATGAAAAAATTAAATAAAAATTTATCTGAAATTTTTGATATAGAACCTATTAAAGAAAAAACAATAGAAACATTGCCTATTGTAATTGAAGAACCAACAAATCAGATTGATGCTGATGCCGAGTTTGCTCGTAACAATATGCGTAAACTTATTAATAATGGTAATAAAGCACTAGATGAATTATCATTTGTTGCAAATCAGTCAGAGTCACCAAGAGCATATGAAGTCTTAGCCACAATGATGAAGAATCTGGCCGAGATGAATAAAGACTTGTTAGAAATTCAGAAACGTAAAAAAGAACTTGTACCTCAATCTGAATCTAACAAAGGAGTTAATATAGATAAAGCAGTCTTTGTTGGTTCTACTAACGAATTACTTAAAATGATAAAAGGAAATAAATAAAATTATGGAACAACTAATCGAACAAATGAAAATAATTATGGGTACAAACTTTGGCTTGTACTTTAAAGCGCACGGTTATCATTGGAACGTAGAGGGTCCTAACTTTGCCGAGTATCATAATTTTCTTGGCGCGTTTTACGAAGCAGTATTTAAACAAACAGATAGCATTGCTGAACATATTCGTGCGTTAAATTCATACGCACCAAGCAC
>Ga0194115_10005591_pt1 | contig 13026 bp, 8 predicted proteins | sample TA2MahsurfametaG_3_FD_148656 | JGI IMG/M metagenome (GOLD analysis project Ga0194115, IMG submission 148656) | Freshwater microbial communities from Lake Tanganyika, Tanzania - TA2015002 Mahale S4 surface | ecosystem: Environmental > Aquatic > Freshwater > Lake | place: Tanzania: Lake Tanganyika...
GCTTCCACCTTGAAATCAACGGCGATACCGCCACCGTCCTTCACGATGCGACCCCGCTTGGTGTAAAAGGTTTGTCTGTCCTTTTCAGCAACCTCTTCGGAAAGGAATTTTCCGTCGGTAGAGGAACGACCACCTCCTTCCTTGTAGTTGATGCCTTGAATGCAGCGACCACTGGGTGTATAGTACTTCGCCACGGTGAACTTCAGCGCTGTGTTAAATGGCAAGTCTTCAACGTTCTGGACAAGTCCTTTACCAAAGGTGCGATCCCCACCAATGATGATACCACGATCCAAATCTTGCACAGCTCCTGAAACAATTTCAGCAGCACTGGCAGTCCCTCGATTGATAAGGACAGCAAGCTTAGTACTAGGATCCAAAATCGGTTCGACACGACTCCGATAGGTGACACCAGGAAAGCCACGTCCTCGGGCTGATACGATGTCACTTCCGTTCGGGACGAGTAGAGAGGCAACATCCACAGCAGAAGTCAATAGTCCCCCTGGGTTACCTCGAAGATCAAGTACAAGACCCTTGAGGGCATGTGCACCGTTACTAGCATCCATCGCGGCTTGTTCCAACGCAAGGATCGCCTGTCGGACTTCGGCGCCAGCATTCGCTGCAAATCCTGACAACGATACATAACCAATGCCATCAGCTGGATTTCCCAGAAATGTCGTTAGCTTGACGTCACGGAGCCGTACAATTTGTCTGGGGATGACACATTCTTGAACACCATCAAGACCTTCTCGTTCGAATTGGATCGTAACTTCACTACCCGGTTCACCACGTAAAACGTTTCGAACATCCTCCACCGATGTTTCCGGTGTTACGGCAAGGTTGTCAACCGCCACGAGTCGGTCGCCCACTCGCATACCGTAATCAAATGCGTATCCTTCAAAGGCATTTACGACTCGGATTCCCTTTTGCTTGGCTTTTTCATATGCCTTGATCTGTTCTTTCCGTGTTTGTAGTTCCGGAGCAACGTCGTCCGTTTCGGACTCATCGGACGATACGGACCGAGAGAGATTGTCGCCATCTTGTGCTTGCTTGGAATCCTCTGCGGCGCTTCCAGGTACAGCTGCTCCGTTGGCTGGTAGTGATGCCTCGTTAGCCATGGTCTTAAAGATCTCCGCATCCTTGGGTGTGACTCCCGCAATGACCAACCCAACCCCTCCGTATTTGCCCATAATACCCTCGTTAAGTTGTTCGGCTTCTTCCCTTGCTTCAAACTCAGTGTAGGGATCAAGGGAGCGCAGCATTGCACTGATACCCGTCTCAAACAACTTATTGGTATCTACCGGATCAACATATCCCAGTTCCAGGTCTGCCAAAATCGTTTCAAATAAAGTCACGGGTTCACTTAAATTTTCGACACTGGAGTAAACCGGGACTAAAATCGCCGCCGTTGTTAAGATGGCACCCGCCACGAAACTGGCAAAGGCAAGTCGTAGGGATGGTAACCATGAAGAAAGAATTTCCCAAACTTTTGTCAAAAATTGTTGAACGGGGACAGGAATTCGATCCCAAACTTGCTTCGTAAAGATAGATTCCATCTTCGTCGACATTTGTTCCGCCTTTTCTACAATCGGTTCAACCCATGTTGGCTTCGTAAATGTTGGCAAAAGAGATTTCCATGACGCTTCATCATCATCATCCGAGTCAGAGTTGTGAAGTGGTGTCACTCCCTTACTCCGGCGAGATAGACGCTGACTTGATAGCCAAACCTTGGACCTAAGTTCAATAGGGAAGAAGTACACCGTAAGATTTACTGGGACGTTATGGGAGCTGAGACACCAAAAAGGTATCTTCTAGCCAGCATTGGCATTTTTTGACTTACACTCCACGATGAAATCGATCTCTCTTCCGGGGTCGTTCTTGGTCATCACGTCTCGACATGCGAAGAAGAAGAAGTGATGTGTCGTCACTTTCATGTAGTTTCCGAAATGGTGTCACCCCACGATGGCGCGAGGCCGGCATCCCATGAAGACGTCCAGGGCGTTGATGGATAAATGCCTCAGCTGACATAGAGAGTAAGACAATCAATCCCCATAGACGTCGGTTCCTTGACAATGAAAACGACACCGTCGTCGTCGACGACGATGATACCGACGATCCTTGCATGATTCCTTTAGGCATTGTGAGTTCACCGACCAACGACACTTACTGACACGGTGTCACACTCGAGAGGGTGTTAGCACCGAGACGGAAAAAGTAAGTACTTTTGAAAGCCGAGCCGATATTTCCGTCAGGAAAGTAGGAAGACAGATTTCTTCGCCCTCTGCAGCCGAAAAAAGAATTCCTTTTGGCAGAATTGTTTGGGGGAAGACACACGAATGCAGGTTTGCCTACGATAGTGCCCGGTATAAAAGAGCAGTTATTATATGTCGGATGTCGTCGTCGATGGGCGAAAGTCAGGCAAAGTTCGAAAGAAGAATATGGTTCAGCCAGTTGGCCAATCGCATTGCCAGATGCCCTTTTAGGCGCGCCCGCTGATGGACATCCAGACGTGCCTCCATCTCATTCGGGCGTCGTGGAGTGACGTATGCCCACCCCCCCGCCGTGAGCGGTTGGCCGTATCCCATCAAGCATCCAAACAGAAAAGGCCACCGAAATTGCACTTTGATGACTACTATCTTCGGATCGGATCCATACCTATATGGATGAATCTGCCTGACAGAGTTGGTGGGACGCAAAGTGGTTGATTCTATTCACATCACTCTCTTAGCGTCAGACCATATTCCGTGTCATCCGAGTCCATCATACTACGTTTCCATGATCAACAGTATATCTCGACTTACCAGGTTGATCGTTTCATCCCTTATTCTCCTGCTCGGCATAACACTACGACCGACAGATGCAATGACACAGAAACTCGTCGTCGTCGGCCTTAATGGGGCATTACAAAAACGCTTCGTCATTCAAAATCATGGTGATCTAATACCGGGGAATGTTCATCGTGCAAGTGAAATACAGACAGGAATTGGTGGGAAGGGACAGGATGTAGCAATCGCATTAGATTGTCTCCAATCTCAGGGTGTCCGATTATTACAATTCGTAGGAAAAGGTGCTGAAGGGGATGCCGTGTACCAATTAATGTCAAACCGATTAGGTTCGGAAGTCATTGACGATAGTACCGTCCGTGTCCAAAGTCATATGCGGATCTGTACATCCATTGTCGGTGGTACAGAAACGACAGAATTAGTCGAACCGAGTGGATTCATTGAAACCGATGAGATGACATCCCTTCTAGATAAATGTGATCATTTCTCATCCGTGTCCGGGATCTGTATTATGGGGAGTATGCCACCCGGGTGTTCCGATACGACGTATTCAGAGATTTATGAACGGATTGTTTCAAAGTCCTCATCATCATCATCACCACTATGTGTCATGGACTCTGTCGCTTGTGTCTCGTCAATGTTCAAGGTCCTGTCTGGTCCGACGATATATAAGGTGAATGTACAAGAATTGATTGGCTTAGTCGGTCTGAAGTCTGATGCGACCCTAGGTGAGACGATTCCTGCCTTTTTGACGAAATTCCAACCCAACAAAAATTTACAAGCATTAGCTATTACGGATGGGAAGCAACCAGGTCATCTATGTTGGTTAGACAATGAGTCGGACACCGAATCTTCTTCATGGCAACTGTTTCCGTTGGATATTCCAAAACTTTCTGTCGACACCCTATACCCGATTGGTGCCGGTGATGCCGTCGCCGCCGGGACGTTAGCCGCTTGGATGGCTCTAAAGCAGTCCTCCGAATCCGATACCTCCAGTACTACTACGGTACCGTCCAACTGTCACGAAGCACTCTTAGACAAGACTAAAAATCTCGAGGAGAATGGATTACCCTCGAAGGCAAGTGCACTGGTCGCCTCCTTTGCCTTTGGATTAGCATGTGGATCAGCAAGTTGTCTCCAACAAGAGAATTCTGTCCTCGATGTTGACGATGTTCGTCGACTGTTTCAGGATCTCAGTGTCTCTAAAGTGTGAACGATCTTGTGACGAAGAACTTTTCTAACTTTGTTGAAGGAATCGTAGTGCGCGACTGCGGTCAGATAAAGGCTATTCTGAACTACTGGCATCCTCGTAGCTGCAAATCCATAGCGTTATAGCATTACAGTTACCGCCTCAGTTCGATCCATCCATCTGGATCCATCAGGTCATACGGAGATTGTGGGCCACCTCTCTAACTAGCTGGGGTATTATTCTCTTGATCTGACCCCCTACGAGCAGCCGTCCACGCGTGCGACTGCTCTACTTTCTTTCTGACATCGGAAGCAAGAATCTTCCGACGCAACTCAGGTGCGCCCTCTCGGAGACTTTGACATACCTTTTCATAGATCTTACTTTCCTCCAGGATGACCCAGCCTCGCGAATTCCCCTCCTTCCGAACGAAGCGAACATCTTCCCGTTTCAAGGCTTCCATAATCTGCATAGCAATGACAGGTTTATCACTCCGCTTCGCCCACAGGTAGTCAGTCTCGTGCTTTTGGATCAATGCTCGGTATGCCTGATTGCCGGGATGGAGCATCGTCGGCGCACCCCGTCCACAAACTATATCCTTATCACGGAGGTGAACAAATCCTTCCGGAAGTTCCTCTTGGACTTGCTCCACCGGTTTGGGTGGCTTAGGATCGATACTTCCTTTGGCATGTACGAAGAGATGTCTGGGTGGGATGAAGTCCTCGGGAAGTTCCAGAATCCCATTGTCGCAGGAGCCGTTTTCATCACCCCACCATGATGGATCATGGACTGGTGATGGAGATAGGCCACCAACGTTGAACTCATTAGGCTCATTGCAAGAATGTACTGATTTTGAGATTTTCATGAGATATTTGTCTTCTGAAGAAATAGAGGACATCCGCTCGAAGAAGTGGAAGGATCCTTCTTGTTCCTTCTCTCGAAGATATGAGACACCACCAACAAACGTATTCTGATCTCTTGAATGAAGGACTGATCGTTTTGGAATGGGAATAAATCCTTGGCACGTCATTGTCAAGAATACCTTTGTCTGAGAGTGTTGTTGAAAAAGGTTGTGGTTTGAAGGTAGAAGAAAAATATATGAGTCTTCGAGTTGACGTTTCGCCGTGTTCGGCGAAAACGATGTAGGATTGGTTTGTTGGAGAGTTTTACTCACAATCAAGCGCTGGTCTCAATTTTTAGTGAGATGTCAATGAGACGCATTGGAACTAACTATCTGTAAGTCCACGATTCAAGGGTATCACCCTATGAATCGTTGGACGATCCCGCTTTCAAATTTTCATGGTGCACCCTCATCGCCAAACTCCATTACTAATTTTGTGAGTGCGACAAACCGTGACTTGTCAATACGACATGGAAGGCTTATTATACTGGGTACGTGACCATGTCGCAGAGACCAAATTCATCTAAATCCATATTGAGATCATAGGATGTACGCGAGTGAATTCTGTGTCCCGACACGCCGGGCGGGGGTCCAGATGTGGGATTTCCAAGGGACTCATACTTGGAATGTGAGTCGAATCATTGGCGGTCAGGAGTCATGGATGGCAAGGGAGGGAAAATACATTATAACGAGCCGTGGACCAATCTTCAATCTACTCAGTGAAAAGCATCAAAGTACACGGAACCTGATAGAAATATTCACATGAATGGCAATGAACGAGCGAAATATTCGCTTGGGTCTACCACCAGGTGCTCGTTTGGATTCTTCCTCTTGAAAGGGATCGAGCCCCCCCTCCTTCATAACCCTACTATTCGAAGAGTCTTCCATTAGAATAGGCTCAGAACTTCAAGGATATTGAGTCGAAATGGATGTCAGAACCCAAAAATTTGTCCTGACTTTCCGTTTTGGCAGCCAAAGGTGCAAAACGGACGCCGGATCATCATCTTTCGAATTATGCCAACTATTTTGCAAAGAATGGGCTCAACACTTTGCAACGAAAACAAAAGGAATCGATATATACCAGTAGGGAAGAAACGTCAGAACGTATGTAGCTCCTCTAATCTTATCTTGTTATGAAGTTGTTGCATTATTCCCCCAAAACGGATCGTGACGAAAGTAAGGAGGGGGACCACACGGATGGCCTCCCTTTATCAGATGTAGCCCTCTCTAGTCATGTACCCCGTATTCACTTTCTGGTACCAACTGCTGAAGAAAGGGATTTACGTCGGATTCTGGTGCACCTTGTCGTAGAGCTTGACAGACCTTTTCATAGGCTCCCTTGGGATCGATTTCAACCCAAATCGAACCTCCCGATGCCTTCTCTCGTCGGACGAATCTTGCTCCACGTTCCTTTACGATATCCATAATCTTCATAGCCATCTGAGGCTTATCGCACCGCTTCGCACATAGGTAGCTCGTCTGGTATTCCTCCACCAGATCCTTGAAGGCTTGATTGCCATAGTGGAAGTTCGTCGGCGCCCCCCGTCCACAAACAATGTCCATTTCTCGAAGCTCCCCGGGACTTGGTGACTTTCGATCAAGACACTGAGAGACTACATCTCTCTCTTCATGGGTGGCTTGCATCGGTTGATGCAAAGAACATGAGTCTTGCGGTGGTTCCTCGGCCGGAGGAGGACACCTTGGAGGTTCGTAGTAGTAGCCATTGAATCCTCTCGGAGGTGCGGGGTAGCCCTCGTAGGAAGGATGGAGATCGTAACCAAACGAAAAGTGGGGAGGAGGAGGAATCCGAAAGTCATCTTCTAGATAACCTCCGGTGAATGTCGACTCTTCCTCACGATAATGGATTCGTGTTTCATGGAAGGAAGCGTCCCCCCGTGGATAGCATGGCACCTCCGTTTCGGAAGGCTCATCATGAGTCTGTTGAAGTGGAGGAGGGAGGTGATGATGCGACGGCCACTGATCGTGATGATAGGCGTCATGTTCCGGTGCCATGTAACGGATAGGATTCTTCTTGGATGATCCATCAGCTTCCGGATGGGGGGACCCTCGTCGATTTGGACTCAATGTCTTCAGCGGAGTTTGTACCGGCGTCACAAACTCTGTCAATGGAGAGTAGGTGGATGCCGAATTGGTACAGTCGCGAGTGGGAGTGATCGTATGGAAGGTAGTTCGCATGGTCGTTGTCATCGATGTCGCGGCTCCGCTGGGACTCCAACAAGGAAAAGATATAGGATATGGAATCAAGTTTTGTGACTCTCGGAACAACCTCTTCTCAACCTGACGAAGTCGCTTGAGTCTTGCTTCTTGCTCTGCGAAACGGTACATGAGTATGAAAAATTCGTCCTTCTACCGCCAAATCTCTAGAGACGTAGCTGACGAAGAAGCGATGTAGACGATTGTGACCGGGGATGCCACATTCATTTTCCGCGCACCGCTCCCTCCGTCTTTCGTGCCCCCAAACCCCGTCTTGTTCCACGACTTCTTTTTCACGCGCTAACAAAAACAATTGTCACCAAGCTCCACCACCCCGCCACACCGCGACGGGCGTGTTGATGATGGGATGATGATGAGAGATTTCTTCGCGTTTCCTTTCGTATACCCGTGTATGCTGTCCATGTTGTTGACACGGCTTTCGGTATTGCAAGGATGAAATCCAACGGTCGACTGCCGATGTACATAGACGAGACGGGCGAGACGGCGAAAACCTCACGAACGAAACGGATATGGCCAAATTTCCAATTTCCCGAATTCTTCGGAAACCTCACCAGAGTTCGCCATCAACCGTCTGACCCTCCCACGAGTAGCATGTGTGATAGAATATACTAAAAGTAAGTACCATAATACATTTCTATACTTTTTGACGTCATGTCACTGTCACAGTCACTCTCTCAACGCTACGGTAACCCCTTCTCCCCTATGTCCCATACCGGTAAAACACGGGACCCCATACCGGTGAAACTCGGGACCACAACCGGTGAAACACGGGATCCCCATACTATGCATTTTATGGGGCCTGGGGGTCGCCCTTGGTTCATAGCGTTTTGTGACGTGCGGTCAATAGTGTTCTAAGAACTTTATTTGACCACATCAACAACAAGCGACGAAATACTAGTAGCCACAGTAGTACAAGAGGATCCTAGACGTTGCTGTAAATCCTTTGGTCGATGACGATGATGATGGAACGTTCAATTGATAACAAGTAGGCGCATCTCGCTCTTTGTTCATTCGCTCATGAGTACTAGGAGGGATGGATTGAAAAAAAGAAAGGAAGGTCTACAGCTTTTTCCACGTCTCTAGCGCGCACGGTAGTAATACCCAAAACCTGGCAGCATTGTAATACCACGTTTTGCTACTACATTCTTCTGTGGAGAGATCCCTCTCATCCAAAACATATCGCTATACTCAAACTAACAAGGATCTTTGCCCAGGGGGGAAAGCCCCCTTCTCATCATCGTGTAGAGAAGAAGCAAAGGTGCTGATTGAGACCCGTTGGGACTTGCATTTTCGTTCGGTATACTGACATCTTGTTGGGCGACAGGAATATCTTCCACCGTGTCATCCACCCACCACTCTACGCTCTGATTTCATCATACCAACTAGGGGCAATGGATCTATGCGTGTGTCAGAATGGAAGCATCTAGTCTTCCCGTTATAGATAGTATTTAGTTGTGTATGTAGTCCACCTCACTCTGGCTGTTTCCAATATCGACAAGGCCTCCCCTAACGCGATCGTGATAGGTGAACCCGGTGGTGATGAAAACTGACCCTCACGATTATCAAAGTCATCGTTGGCCAGAACAGGGTAGAAGGGCACCGGATCCATTAAAGAATCTGGTGAGAATGATTTATACCTTCGAGGGACTGTGGGGGTTGAATCTGAAGTCTTGATTGCCGATGCCGGAACGTCACTACCACGCAACGCGCCTGGTGAACGAGGCATCTTGGGTGGAAGATCCTTCTTCTTGATCCGGGGTGTCGTCGCCAGTGATGGATGAGTGATATCTCCGGATGGCAAGATAGAATGTGCGTCATTCTTCTCTTGTACGTGCTTCCTCGAGGCGAGTTCCGGCGACGGAGTTGGACAAACGGGGGGACAATCATCCACACTGGATGATGACGGTGGTGTTGGTAAGGCTCGCGTATTCTGGATACGCTTTGCTGAAGTGACGACAGGCGACGACCTTGGATGGATTGGTGGGCTATCCCCATGGGGTGGAGGTGGAATCCCAGTACCGGTATTTGATGACAAATGTCGGCTTGACCCATTCACATCACTGTTCTTGCGTTCCAAGAAAAGAATCTCCCATTGAAGCTTGGGATTGGGTTGTAGATCGGATGGTTCCAGAGGCTGCCCCAAAAGAGGACATCAATTGCCATTTCTTTGTAGGTATTTCAGAAGAGGAGCTTTTTGCTCAAAGTTCGCTTCACAGGTTGGAACGGAAACTGGTTCTTCCATCATGATCGTCTTCATTAGAGGACAGCTAAACCTTGTGGTTGGCATCATCTTTGTGATACCCGTTGATGCTTCATTGCAGGAATGATCCATTGTTCTTGATAGAATCTGACAGGGGTGTTTGGCAATTGACCTTTGTGTGTTACAACTTCATGCGATGTGCAATTTTGTCGGACGCCCGAGATGCAACGTTAGTCCTGGTATTTGAGTGTGAGCGTCAAATTCTCCCCCCTCGATCCATTTTTCGGCTATACCACCTATTATGCTAACACCTTGGCCCGTTGGAGAATTTTAGAATCCTCTTCCAGAAGAGCGTCCATTTCCCAGGCTTTTCGATCCGACTCGCGTATTTTATTAATGGATTGTTGAGCACTTAATAGCCTTCCACAGAACCCAATCATAAATGAGGATTGTGTGAGGTGCCTTGTGAAGAGGGAAACTGGAGTCTATGTTTCTCACCTGTTTCCTGAGCTGGCCCTACACTAACCATAATATAACTGTACAATATCCAGCAGCGCGAAGTGATTGTACTAAAGCCGAAGTACCGTAGTTGGTGGTACGGTTTCGTGTGCAATAAATTCGGTACCCCGGTTGACTATGAACCGTCGTAGTACACCGCCGTCGAAAAGATTCCCGATCGGAGACGGTCACTGTTCGCTAAACCTTGTACTTTCGGTGTGATGCCATAGTTGTCTTCACAGTCGTGATGTGATTTTTTTGTCGGTCAAAGAAGTGGGGAATGCATGGCGAACTCATGATAACTTCGCAGCCGCGATGAGTTCAACCCCGTCGAGAGCCATATATTTTTTTCGAATTTATGGACGGACTGTCGAAATATTTCGGATTTACAGTTAATTTCTCCGTGCGATTCTGTGCCATCACAGTCACAGTCAATAAAATCCAAGGTTTTCGGGGCCGATGGAACCGGTCAAAAAATCCCCTGCATGCATGCAGTGAACCGAGTGAAACGAGATGATATGTAGGATACGTGGTATTAATGTCGGTACGGTTATACATACACATATCGGTGCTGCACCATATCTTTGGCATGGTGCTCCAGCCTTTGTCACAATCCCAAAGGTATCGAAAGATCATGAGGACGACTACCATCAATTGCTTGCTTTTATTACATCTTTTGTCCTTCCGGATTGATGGTGCCCATGTTCGTTCCGTGAGAGAACACCAGGCAACGGAGCATCGTGTCTTTCCGGCTGCGAAATCCGAAGGATATTCGATTGGAACTGAAATTGCCGGTCGGATCCAACCTAAAGATCTCAAGATTACTGGAAGTGACTTCTCGATTCAAAATGAAGTTATCAAGCCAGCCATTGAACGATTTAATAAGTCACTTTATCGACTACCAGACTACAAAGAACTCTACGAGGAGAATCCTGACCAACTGAATCTTATTCCCATACAGACGGTGGACATCCAAGTCGTTTCGTCGGATACGAAACTATACCATGGAGTCGATGAAGGTTATTCCATCATCATAGATGACGTATCTCAAATGGCGACCATTCGAGCAGAGACTGTCTTTGGTGCTCTTTATGCCTTGGAGACCTTTGCGCAACTGCTTGACTTTGGTTGGATGGCAGATGACACCGAGCCTATTTACATCGTGAGAGGGATTCCCTTGACGATTGTCGACGAACCATCCTACACCTATCGGGGTCTTTTGGTAGACACAGCACGTCACTACCTACCGGTCCCGCTCTTGCTCGATACGTTGCAGACCATGTCGATGAATAAATTGAATGTTCTACATTGGCATATCGTCGACGATCAATCTTTCCCGTATCAGATGGAGAGCCATCCTGAGGTAGCTGAAAAAGGCTCCTATCCACCTTATCCGCATCGTATCTATACGTCTGATGACATAAGGCTAGTAATACAGGAAGCATACAAGCTTGGGATCAGAGTCATCCCTGAGGTGGATCTACCAGGACATTCTGCTAGTATTGGACATTCCCATCCAGGACTCATGGCACAGTGTCCTGATCCAGGCGACGTTGTGGATGCGACCAAGCCTGAGGTCTATGACTTTGTGGAGGACGTGTATAATGATTTGAGCAATCTCTTTCCAGATAGTATGGTACATGTGGGCGGGGATGAAGTGAGTTTATCGTGCTGGTCAAATTCAGATTCTATAGCACAGTGGATGAAGGAACACAACATGACAGATCCAGTGGAGCTATATGAGTATTTCGAGACTCGTCTCCTTCGTATTGTCGATCAGTTTGGTAAAACACCAATTGTTTGGCAAGAGGTCTTCAATGAGAATCTGACCCTCACCCCGAACACCATCGTGGATGTATGGAAGGGTTTCGATCTTCCTACTATCGAGGAAGCGTCGAGACAGAACTTTTCAATGGTCCTGTCCGGCTGTTGGTATCTTGATCATTTAGACCAGTCTTGGATGAAGTTTTATGAGTGTGACCCAAGAAATTTTTCGGGCCATCTAGATTTGATGTTAGGTGGTCATGCGTCGATGTGGGCAGAACATGTCGACTCGAGCAACTTTGTCAGCCGGGTGTGGCCTCGAGCCTCGGCGGCAGCGGAGCGATTATGGAGGGGAAATCTTAAAACCGCTCAAGTCAATATTGAGGAACGTATTCACAAGTTTCGTTGTCGAATGGTCCAACAGGGAATCGCCGCGGCACCTACAGTGAGTCATGGAGGGTACTGTCCCCATGAGGTACCGTATTTACGGGAATATGGTGAACATAATAGTCGCTGCGATATCGCTTCAGTGGCATGATGATAGAAATGGCATTGTCCGTCGGCTACTAGCTGACTGTACGTGCAAAAGGGATGAGTTACGGTTGATACCGAGTTCTTGGCGGTTCCGGAGAATTCGCAGCACGGTTCATTTTCCGACTCCTCCTACGCGAGTCCGAGTCCTGAATCACAGACGATCGAATAGACACGGTCTCCTCAACTGCCATCTCTTCCTACATGTTTGTTTCGCTGAATGAAGGCGATCATCTGTTGGGTTGGCGGGGCCGCCATTTCCTTGGGCGGAACCACGGCATTCGAGGGAAATCTTGCGGGATTGATGGCTTACTGACGACCCTTTCTGAAAGACGACATTGTTCCGGAACGATCCCTTCATCATCGACTTCATCGGATCAAATGAAACGATCTTCGACGAGTATTCCTTATCAGTGACAATGGGTAACCTCATCTATTGTTACATCTTCATGTTCTAGATTGTGTCACAAATTCTTCCGACATGGTGGTGAGAGAAGAATTTTGTGGCGATAGTCGTTGAGGATTTGGACACGAGTCGACGTCATCTTCGGCCAAAAATCGGGAAAACGGCACATGGTTCATCGCAACATCTGGAAGCAATGAATTTACGTCTTTGAGGTACAGACGGTGGTGAATCAAGACCCTTGACTGTCGGCATCGAAGCCTCGACGCGACGCATCGAGTACGGCGAACGGGGTATTGTGGGAGGAAGATCCCTCTCCTTTACTTGTGGCATAGTCTCACCTGAGGAATGCGTGGTCGCTCCGTTCGATGGGAGAGATAGTGAACCATCTTCATTGTTCGTACACTTGCGTAAATCGAATTCAGGTGAAGATTTTGGTTGAATCGGAGGGACGTCTACGTTTGATGGTTGCGATTTTGACCTTTTGCATGATATAGGCTTGTCTGAACCATTCACGTCGCTTCTCTG
>Ga0194115_10005596_pt1 | contig 13021 bp, 12 predicted proteins | sample TA2MahsurfametaG_3_FD_148656 | JGI IMG/M metagenome (GOLD analysis project Ga0194115, IMG submission 148656) | Freshwater microbial communities from Lake Tanganyika, Tanzania - TA2015002 Mahale S4 surface | ecosystem: Environmental > Aquatic > Freshwater > Lake | place: Tanzania: Lake...
GACGTTACCATGGAAGGTGGCATTATTGACGGATCTTCGTCATATTGCTATGGATTACAATCTCATTGAGGGACCGAACCCATCGAGGATAGGGGAATTACATCAACTTGAATTTTTTGGGATGTCCCACACACGTCTCTCTGGGACGATCCCGTCCGTATTCCCCCCCTCTATTTCTGTCATTGATTTGTCTAACAACTTATTGACTGGATCTATCCCCACGGGTTGGGATATCCTATTTCCGAAACTGAAATATCTTAGTCTTGCAGGGGACAATCCCCTCCGATTTTGGGAATATCCCCTGTACGGTTTTGAAAATTATGGGAATTCGATCACTGGATCGGTCGATTCCCTGTTTTGCCAATGAGGGACTTTCTGGACCAGCCTAGGAGCCGACTGCGAAGAAGTCGAATGTACCTGTTGCACCTATTGCTGCTATGATGATGTACAGGAGTGCAAGTATGTGTACGTACGATCGCTGATGTTGAGCTGACAGTATAAAAAAACTCTTTTTGAAACTCAAGAAAAAACTCTACTTTGAACAGGTTTTAAATGGATTTGGTCGTGTAAGGATGTTTCATCGGGGGTCCTCATTATACAGGCTTTTCCAGGAGAGAGTCCCCAACAGCAACAACCGACCAATTCTCCAACAAACGAACGACATTGTGGATACCTTGACCACGCCAATGACTAACCACACATACCAATATTTCTGCTTCTCTTCTATGCGAAGGCGATCAGTCATTCTCATGTTTGGACGACTCAATATCTTTTTCGTCCCTTACCGCCTTTTGATGACCGTTCGTTATCATTATCAGCCTGATCAAAGAGCCGATTGGACTTAGTTGACATTCGCTTCTGAATATTCTCCCTGTTTTCTGTTGTTGGAAACCACCTTGGACGACTGATGGAGTCCAAAAAAGGAGTTTAAAGTCGGCTGGGTTCATATCCAATCGAATCCCTAGCACAGGAATTACGTAGCTTGACCCCAGACAGACTTCCACTTGTATTCTAATCCATCATCGCTTGACCTAAAATGTAGAAACGTAACGTATGCCAACCATACCTCGATTCTGACCAACGTATTTTCGAAACGAGCGTATTTTGGTGTTGGTTGCTTACACCGGATCCCTCCCGTCGCCCATTCATCCCAGTTATTCTACCCTCCCATCATTGATGGCATGTCGAATTTGAATCTATGTGAACCGACGATAGAAAATGTTGATGGAATCTAGGACTTTGGATTCACCACACCCCATGGTGTACAACGACACATTCCTGTGGATTATATGAGTGGTGCGGTGATAGGATCCGATGTCTCTTAGGTTGCCCACCTCGATAGGGAGGCGTTCTTTTCAGAAGGGGATATGATAGAGTTACCAAAAACAGGCGACACACCATTCCTCGGAATATGTTCCTTATTTCCGTCGTTCAAACATCCATTTGATTTTGTGTGGGAATATGGGAGTTCACATCATATTCCCACGAGTTAGGACTTGCTTTATTTTGCTCAGAAGAACACAAAATCAAAGTGGTTGCGTCGTTGCAAATTGTCACAGTCAGACTATAAAAAAAGCGCCAAAACCCAGTGGAAGATTGTGTGGTGGCAAAGGAGTCTCATATCCTATGGCATAAGTTATATGAGATCTTCATATAAAAACACTCCGAGGAGCATCATTTTGGAAATGGGAATCGACGTCATAAGTGCCCCTCATTGGATATTAATATGCCTAAAGACTGTCACAAGGATGTCATCCCCCTATTAGGTCGTGGTCGTACCGTTTCGCACAGCGAAGCCTCATTTCGTGCCAGATTTGGAGCCTTCAACTACGCGACCGACCAAAGCTCCGACTCTCCGTTTCGCATAGACCCTGGTATTTTTCAGATTGAACCGACGTACTAAACACATCGTAGCGATGCCAAGAACTCACGAACTCCCCCCAGACGACGACGATGGTGGCGGTGAACGACAACCCAAACCACCTGCTCGAGACCAACGACAACAACAGCAACACGAAGAAGAAAATGAAAATGACGAGGTCAAGAAGGAAGAGAAAGAGGACATAGTAGAGGAGGACAAGACAGAGGACGAAGAAACGAGGAGAAAACCAAAAGCTGTTTCCTCTTTCGGCCGCCACGTGCAACAACAACAACAACAACAACAACAACAGGAAGAACAGCAGAGAGATATCAGTTCGAGCGAAGAGATGCCACCACCTACCAATTTCGGTGTCGCCGCCAAGTATGTCCGACCTTCCAAGGCACAAATGCCGTCCTCGTTAGATGCCCCGGCGAGATCCAGTGAGGCTGACACACCGCTTTTACGTATATCATCCCGAAAAGGCAATCATGAATTGAACATTCCCGTCCGAGTAACATCGATATCGTGCGCAGCGACGGTACCGGGGGCTGTGTCGGTGGGAGATTTCGATGAACGTGTCGAGTTCTTGGGTGAGACATTGGACGACACATTGCATGACACCTATCCACCTAGACCAAGACCAAGACAGTCTGGGACGATTGAGGCACATTTAGCTCCCGATGATGCCGAAATTGAAGCTCGAATTACGGAGCGTGTGGAAGATCAAATCACCAAGAAAGTTGAAGAACGTTTGTTGCACGACATCATTGTGGCGACCGAAGTCAAGGAGGATACTACTTCATCAGCATACTGTTGTGGATTGAAACGATACACGTTTGCTGCCCTCGTTGTTTTAATTGCGATCGTCGTCGGCGGTGTGGTGGGTGGTGTCCTTTCGGCACTGTCGAACAAAAAGAAGAAGGACGACGCCAAGGCTGCTGTGAATCCGACGGCTGCTCCCATAATGGATATCGATGATCCTCTTGTAGATGAACTACGCGAATGGATAGTCCCCACCGAAGTAGATCTGATCCCATTCAGTGATCCATCCTCAGCACAATCACGAGCCCTTGAATGGTTACGGTCCGACCCGATTACGATGTCTTCGGATAGATCAACTCAAATAGTTCTGGAACGATACATTTTGGCAGTCCTTTACTTTTCCACTTCGGGTCCTAATTGGTTGCGACCTCACTTATCCGAGGAAGATGTGTGTAATTGGAATTCGGGATGGAATGGCACAAGTGGATATGGTGTCTTCTGCTTCGATCACAATCAAACAGTCGATCACCTCTTTTTGGACTATAACAACCTTAGGGGTACGCTACCCTGGGAACTCTTCTTGTTGACGAATCTTATGGAGATCAATGTTGACGGCAATTCTATTAGTGGCACGATCCCATCGAGAATTGGTGAGCTGAGTGAGCTCGAGGTATTTTGGGCGTTTGATAATGAATTGACTGGAGCCATTCCATCAACATTCGGGCCGTCAATGCTTTCTCTTGATTTGAAACAGAACGCGATGACTGGACCTATTCCTAGGGACTGGGACAAACTGATGCCACAACTACAATACGTTATGCTTGGGTTGAACTTCTTTACGGGCACCATACCACCAGAACTTGGGGCCATCGAACCACTGACCGGCTTCGAAGTTCAGGCGAACTCCTTTACTGGATCTGTTGAGCAATTCTTTTGTGGAGGCTTTCAGTGGGATGAATTGTGGGCAGACTGTGATGAAGTTGAGTGTAGTTGTTGTACGTATTGTTGTTACGATGGTGATGCAAAATGTTACCCACAGTAGTGGTATGCATTCAACTGTAAGCAGAATGCAGAATGGGTCAGAGTGAAGCAGAAGAGCTCTCCCAAAGACGATGAAGAAAGGCCTATTTCATGGTCTCCCCGTTTTGATATTCTTCGAGACTTGCCAGGATGGAGTTTTTCATGAACTATGTGTTATTGCGAAATGAGAGACAACGAACGACGGCATGACCAAAGAAATGTGGATCACACGGTTCCCCGGAAACTGTTCGGGGGGAGGGAAGATATCCTCTTCTATGTGCTGAAAAATTCCATCGTTTGTAAGCCCCTACGTGCTGTTCCTATTGATGAGTACATGTCCCACAGTATGTATATAAAACTTATATTGATCAGAGTCATAAGAATGTTACACTTCGATTAAATAATTTAGGCTAATCCAACAAGATTATTCCTACGATATTTCCTTGTTGATCCAAAAAGTGAATAGTAATCAAATGTTGGAATGGGACGTGACGACGAGATGCTGGCGTGGTACTCCTGCCTGTGATTCCTCAAACCCGATATTTTGCCGATACGAAGAATGAAGGGGATGAGACGAACTGCAAAATGAAAAATAAAGATAGCAAGAGTCAAGAAATCAGGAACAAAAAGGAAGACAGTAGTAGCAAAAAGACAGAAGATCTGAACGACAGTCTATCGATCAACGGAGTCCTGGCCTGGCCACATGTTTGAACGAAATGGGGGACTACGCCTAAACTGGTCACCGTAACGATAGGTCTTGGCAGAAACGCGTTATAGTCTTGGTCGTGGTATCTGTTTTCGAATAGCGCTCCTGTTTGGGAGTCTGCTACTGAGTCGCCTGCGCTAGTAGTTCGTCTAATTAGGAGGCATTTTCCGTTGTTTTGGGTCATGACAACTCCCACCTTGGTCCGTATGATACTTGGGCGCATCTCACCTTTCCTCCTATTCGATTGTTTTATACTCGGCTGTTGGAATCTTTTCCGCTGATAATGTTGTACCCCATTCCCGTGTGGGGAGGCTCTGCGGATGTATGCATAGCGGGCTAAGTCTTTCAAACTCTTGAAAGTCGTTCGTGTTCTGATCTCTTTTGAGTTAGTTCTTCCAATTCTGCTGGACGGTGTGATTCTTGGGTGAAAATAGAGGCTCAGTCTTCTGGTTTACAATGGTACCAGTTTCTCTGGGTCAATTGTACCATTGCCCCGTCGCTATCTTGTTGTATGTCCCACTTGACGCTGGCACGCTTTTGGTGAGCGTTTTCTTGACGATGACATTTTATCTAAAACGCTGACCACCCATCCAACCACTCGTCTTGGTGGAGAGGAACAAGCAGGATACGACGTTGACTTTGAACACCAGAGAGAGAGAGAGAGAGAGAGAGAGAGAGAGAGAGAGAGTCGATTCTATTTTGTACCTCAACGGAAACGAAGGTTTTCTATTCGGCTGTGATGAGACCACATCAATTCAAATCCCCCGTTCCCTAGTCCTGGAATAAGAATTGAAAGAACTGGTGGAATACGAAGTCAAGTACAGTAAAGAGTGAACTCCGGTGTTCGAGAGCTGACAGTTTACATACGTCAGATGTCAGCATTCTCGACAGTGACACAAGACACGACGGAATTCTATTGAGGCGATTCAGACGACCGTTTTTTTTTTATGACATTTTTATTAATGCCCTCTGAGCGCGATTGCCTACATCATAAGTGCCCCACATAAAGCCACGTCAGACAGACACTTTTTAAGTCACTGTCACAAGGATGTCTTCACTCTTATCGAAATCCACTTCGACGTCCAGATCAGTCTTGCCAGCTACCGGTACACTTCGGTAGTTCCGATCGTCGAAAAGTCGTATTCGTATCATGTTAAGTCGACGAATTCATAATGCGTAACTAACCTGTTAACAAGGACCGTCGTATTTTGAGAGATTGTGTATGATATCATGCCCATGCCAAGTGCTCACGAACTCCTCCCAGACGATGACAATGATGACGGTGAACCACCACCTGAACCCTCCGCAAAAGAACAACAACACCAAGAAGAAGAAAAAGAAGAGGGCAACGAGGAGGAGAAAGATGGCGATACAGAGGACAACATAGAAGAGGACGAGTCGACGAGAAAACCAAGAGCGGTTTCTTCTTTTGGTCGTCACGTGCAACAACAACAGGAAGATCAGCAACAGAAAGAAATCAGTCCAGGAGGGGAACAGATCTCGCCGCTGCCGCCTCCGACTGACTATAGTGGTGTGGCGAAGAAAGGCCGACCTTCCATCGTCCCAACGCCACCTTCCTCTTCGGCGGATGCGATAGGGTCCAGTGAGTTCGACGACCCACCCCCGCCTTTTTTACGTGCATCTTCCCAAAAGGGGAACAATGAACTGAATATTCCCATACGAACATCGTCATCGATTTTATTTTGTGCAATAACGACGGTACCGGGTGCCGTAGCGGTGGGAGATTTCAACAATAATCAACAACTCGAGACATTGGGCGACAACTTGGATGACACCCCACCTAATGATGACACCTATTTGTCGAGACCGGATGGACGTTTTGACGTTGATGATCGCGTTGAATCATTGGATGACAGCTTTCATGATATCTATCCTCGGGGACTCAGAGATTCTCGTGCCATTGAGGCACATTTAGTCCCAGACGACGATGATGCCCATGATCGTTTGTTGAACGACGACGACATCATTGTGGCGACTGAAGTAAAGGCGGTTCCTTCATCATCATCATCATCATCATCATCATACTGTTGTGGATTGAAACGGTACACGTTTGCTGTTCTCGTTGTTTTCATTGCAATCGTCGCTGGAGGTATCGTGGGTGGATTCCTGTCGTCAGTGTCTTCAAACAAGAAGGATAAGGAAGATGAATCCAAAGCGAGGAGTCCAATGGTCGCTCCGATTATTCCAATCAATGATCCCCTCGTCGATGAACTACGAGAATGGATAGTCCCTACCGAACAAGATCTGATCCCATTCAGCAATCCGACCTCAGCACAGTTTCAAGCCCTTGAATGGTTACGGTCCGACCCAATTGCGATGTCAGACGAAAGATCAACCCAGACAGTCCTGGAACGATACGTATTGACAGTTTTTTACTATGCGACTTTGGGCCCCAATTGGTTCCGGTCTTACTTGTCCGAGGAAGATGTGTGTAGCTGGAATTGGGGAGTCAATGATACCTTAAGTGGCGTCTATTGTTTGGAACATAGTCAAACAGTCGATTTCATTGTATTGAACTGGAATAACCTAAGGGGTACGCTACCCTGGGAACTCTCCTTGTTGACGAATCTTATGGAGATCAATCTTGATAATAATTCTATTGGTGGTACGATCCCATCGAGACATGGAAGTGGGAGAACTTCCAGAGGTGACGCAGGAGCGGGCAATCGTCGAGAATTACGTCCAAACACTCCTTACGACGGGCGGTATCATGGAAGGGAGACCAACTCCTGACTGCGCCACACCACAGAAAGTACAGGAATATCTTCCACCCATACTAACACACAAGCTATCCAAGGTGTACCCCAAACAGGGTGGTGGCCACCCAAAGATAGCCTTGGACTCTTTGGATTTACATGTCCCAAAGGGTCAAGTACTGGGACTTTTAGGTCGGAACAGAGCTGGGAAGACAACTGCACTGAAGATTTTGTCGGGTGCTCACGACTCGTCGGGAGGGATAGGGTTAGTCGCCGGATATGATTGTAGAAATGAGAAGATTCGTATGTATGAACGACTTGGGAATTGTGCTCAGTTTGATGTCATCTGGCCGAATCAATCAGTCCAACGTCACCTTGAATTCTTTGCGAGTTTAAAGGGTCTACCAAAGTCGGAACGGAAGGTCATTGCTCAACGTACCGCATATGCTGTCGGTCTTGGATCATCGGATATCTATCATCGATCGGCCGGGTCACTTTCGGGTGGGATGCGTCGTCGTCTTTCGATTGGTATGGCATTGATCGGTTCGCCATCGGTCATCATAGTGGATGAACCATCCTTCTACCCGGTCATCCATGTGGTCATTAATCCGTTCCTTCGCATCGAAGAACAAACAACAACAACAACAACAACAACAACAACAACAACAACATGATGATGATGATGACCGAAGAAGTATGATCCTTACGACGCATATGATGAATGAGGCAGATACCCTTTGTGATCGGATAGCAAACCTTTCAGATGGGAAATTAGTCGTCATTGGGACACAAGAATATCTGAAGAAGAAATTTTGTGATGGTTATATCCTTCATTTAAGTCTTGTTGATAGTTCTACAGAATCACAAGAAAGAGCAATGGATTTCGTCCATACCTATCTTCATAAACATGCAAGATTAGGTATCTGTCAGACGAAGACTATGACAGTCCATCTTCCCCGTGATGACCATACGAATCTCGAACGTATGTTTCAAGCCCTGTATAGCGAGGAACGTACAATAGAAGGAGGGATTCATCAATTTCTTTTATCTCAATCATCCTTGGAAGATGTATTTGTTTCTTTGGCAGACAAGTAGAGAGGGAGAGTGCGAGCGAGCGAGCAAGCAAGCGAGAGACAACACCCTTTCGTCCTTCGGAAATCAACCGTTAAATCCGGAGACCGGAAGAGATCTTCCACCAGCTTTGAACTCTTTGGATTTTATAAATGTCCCGAAGGGGTCCAGTACGGTATACTGTACTTGGAAACGGCGGAGCAAACGGACCTAGCTAGAGGAACTTCTACGGGAGGCCTATCTTACAGTTATGACGACTGCGATAGTCAACTTTCCAGTTACAGTAGGTACTATTCCAGTTATGATAGGGTACGTATGTATCCCTACGTATATGACATTATCGATTCAACCAGCGAATCGAACGCTTCGTTTTGACTCGAATGAATCCGATTCCCTCCCATAACCCCTCATACCCATGAAATAGAGTAATTAACTCGTTTAGGAGTCCAACCAAGGGGGTCAAAACAGCATTGGGGTGTGACGAGCCGGCGGACCTCGCATACCATATTGCTTGGCTTTCCCCACACAATAGAGAGAGAGAACGGAACCGAAGAGATGTTGAGAAAAGAAAGGAACGACTCCCACAACTTCCGTATTGTGTTTGTCATAAAGCATTGCTCAATACACCCCAACAGAACCCCCCCAACGATTGATAGAGGAACTCCCTTCTTCATAAGGCAAAGAACGAACGCTCTTTTTGTACTTGAAACAACAACTACAACAAGAAAAAGAAAAGAGATGACGACCATTTTACCTCCACGAATCAAAACATCAGCGACTACGACTAGTACTACGACGTTACGAAGTCGACCATTATTAACGAATACGAATACAGATGATTCATGTGCATCCGATGGGATCCTATCAACATGGATGTATCGATTTAATTTATGGACAGGTCTTTACATGTTAAATCCCTATGAACGTATGGTCTATCATATTGTTGGTTGGTTTATTCTGATTGTATCCTTGGCATACTTTTCAGTCTTTGGGAATGGTTTTCAAGAAGGTTTTCAACAAGCTACTGCTACAGCAGCAGCAGCGGCGACTGCTTGCGCTGCGTCGGCCACTTCGACTACCTGTTCGATAGTCCGCTAAAGGACTTATGTTTTATGGGTGTGTCCGTGCATATGCGATAAAGCCGCTACAATAGAGGCAACGGAACAAAGTTCAAAACATTGACTGTGAATGGATAATAATGATGATGGACTTTCGTTTTTGACATGCGTTAGACAAGAATGAAAAAGAGAGTTCACGAGAGGGGTAAAAAAAAATGATGGAGAGAAAAAATTACTTCCTAGCGTATTTCTTTAACTGCGTTCGTTTCATTCTTTATGATCGATGATTCACAATGACAGTACTTCCATGTCGTATCGTCTCAAATGGTGCAATTGGGACTACTACCATACTACCCCCCTCCTCATCACTCTTTTCTGTAGTTGTAGTAGTCGTACTATTCTTCAATTGAGCTTGTCGTACAGCCTCTTGGAGTCGGATGGGTGGTTCATGGGAGGGTTCATCACCCATAGTAAAGGTCCCCCAATGTATACCGACCGAATATCGACTCATAATATCTTGATGGATTTGAAAGGCTTCTTCGGGTGTCACATGTGCATCCTTATTATAATCAGCTGGTTCATATGCCCCAATGGGGATACATGCTAAATCAAATGGACCAAAGGCATCACCAATTTGTCGAAACAGAGGAAAGGTTTCAGGTAATCCCGTATCACCACAAAAGAAGAAACGTTGTTGTTGTTGTTGCTGCTCCTGCTGTTGATCGGGGGAACTGGACGACAACAAAGTCGCCGTCGTCGTCGACGTCGTTGTTGAAGTCGTTGTTGTAATCGCAAAGGATCCCCAAAGACGTTTATTCCGATCAAACATCGTCCGACTTCCCCAATGTGATGCTGGACAACAATGAATCGTAATAGATTCTGAATCGTCGTCCAAAAACTCTTGCTCCTTCTTCGTTTTTCCGTTTTCGTCTTCCTCCGAATGTTGTTGTCCTTGATCTTGTGGTACTATGGAGTCGTCTTCTGTTGAAAGACTTGAAATGGAATGATTATTATCATCATCCATCATTCTTGTCTTGACTAGGGTACCGTTCTCTTGATCCTTCACGAAACGGACACCTTCCCACCATTTTAATTCAACAATTTTCATTGGATCGATATGACATTGTTCGACTAACCATGTACCAATCTCTAAGGGGACAATCCACATTTGTACATGTGGTGATAATTGTAGGACAGAATCACGATCCATATGATCATAATGATCATGTGTAATACAACAAAAATCAATGATACCACCTGCATGATCCACGAGATATGGGATAGAATGAGAGGGTGGGGTATAACGTGTTTCACCGATAGGAATATAATCTTGTTGATACGGAGATGATTTGGGACTAAAAATTGGATCCATAATCATTGTAAAACCATCCATTTGAACATAACATGTCGAATGTCCAATCCATGTCACGGCAATCCCACCACCACCACTAATATTCGACGTTGTGGTCGTACTTGCAACAGAGATCGGTGTCGCAACATCATCTCGTTCTTCTTGTCCTCGTTGGGAGGATGATGATTTTGATGATAGACGAGGAATGGGAATGAGTTGATTGAGATCGACGACTAGTCCCTCTTGTACAGTCGTCGTAGTTGAAACAGGAAAAGGAATCGTCGTCGTCGTCGTCGAAGAAGAAAGAGGTAGTCGAAGAGATGATGATGATGACGTTGATGATGATATTGATGATAGATTCATCGTAAGGAAACGTTGAAAACGTTGCCATCTCCATTTTAATAATGTCATGGGGGAATGTAATCCATTCGTCGATTGAGATTGCCATGGATTGACATACCGACCTAAGACATCCTTTGATGTTAATGGTCGTCCAACGATCGGATCAAACCATTCTGGTTTTGAATATTCTTTTAATAAGACATATTTCGTCTTCCATTGTTGATATTGTTCTTTCTTTCTAATTTTCCAACCCTGATATTCTTCCTTTCGTCTTGATTTCCATCCCTGATATTCTTCCTTCTGTCTTGATTTCCATCCCTGATATTGTTCCTTCCGTAGTGATTTCCATCCTAACAATCTTGATTTCATTGTGATGGATGTAGAAGGAGGAGGAAATGGAGGAAGTGGAGAGGGAAGAATGACAGCAGATGAAGAAGAAGAATAGAAGGAGGAAGACGGGTTATGGTTGTAATTGTTGTTCATGTCGTTCTCGGTTGGAATGATAGAAGAACGTGGAGGTGGCGTCGTCGTCATGGGAATACCCATGGCCGAAGCAGCATTTTGTCCCACAGCACGAGGAGGAGGCTGATACTGAAGATTCTTTGGATACAAACTATTCCATTTGGCACGAGTCGAAATCTTTCCCATGGTAAGGATTCGTGATAGGTTTTGTTTTTGTATTTGTCGTTGTAGTTGCTGTTTTCGTCTCCTTTTCTCTTCTTCCGTTTCTTCTTCCTGTTGTTGTTCTACTACTTGAAATTGATGAAGAATGGATGGATGTAAAGGATGTTTCCGTTGTTGTTGTGGCTGTAATTGTTGTTGTGGTTGCTTCATCTTCCGACGACTAACTAATTTAACAGGGACTAATCGTCTATCTTCACGTTCCATCCATCGGATACAACGTTCTGTCAACTCTTCCCATGTTGTAGGGACATAGTAATAATAACGTTTTTGTTCTACTTGTAGTCGTTGTGATTGTTGTGATTGTTGTGATTGCCTCCAAACATTGGAAGAAAACGTAGAAGAGGATGATAGACGGTATCCTAAACGACCATCCCTGAAAGAATGATGTGTCATTGTCGTCATGGACTGTTGTTGTTGCTGGGATGCTGATGATGTTGTCATCATTCCATCGACCAGACGATTGGAAGTCCAACCCAACGAGGACGACGACGAAAGAGATGGTACTCGTCGTCTTGGTTCCCAAAGACAACGTTGTTGTAACCGCATCTGTCGTAGGGATGAAAACGAAGGCAACATGTCAGACACGAGAACCCCTCCTTTCTCCCCGAGTTTTGATTGAGAATTGACGCTAGTTCGAGGAGTCGATGAAGGGGTACCCGTAAATATATGTAGATGTATCACTGTCTAAAACACACTTTTTGGCATTGACTGTGAGAGAAAAAAGGTTGTGAGGCAAGTGTGGGAGAATTGGGGGGGCGTTCGGGTAGGATGATATGGTTCGCAAAAATTTTTTTACACTATAAAGCCGATGGACGTGTGTTTTTCGTATGCAGTACTGCGGTATTTGACTGTATGATACGCGCGATGGCCGTAGAAAAAGTATAACGAGCGGAAGAAAGTGAATACTGTACTGTAGACCGAAAGGGTTCTTCTTCCCCCCTTTCTTTCGACGAATGATGGATGGACTGTGACATGACGTAGTACCAAAGCTCGCGTACATACGGTACTTGCTCCTGGAAAATATATATGGGTCTACGTCACGCTTTTTTTATTCCGTTTAGTCATTCCTTTTCCAATATGATATCTATGAAGCCTATCTACGGTATGTATGTATCTTCACATGTCGAAAGATCATGTCAAGATACAGTATGATATGCGTTTCGCGAGCCAGCTCTCTCTCTCTCTCTCTCTCTCTCTCTACACTTTGTACTGTACTAGCAAGGAAAAAATGACGAAAAAGGGAAGAAGAAGAAGAACGAAAGATCGAACTTTACTGACTGTGACTGTGACAGTGAATGACGATGATGGAACTACTGTAGACTATTACATCGATTCATGAAACCCTTTACTTACCATTCTCCATTGATAAGCATATGGAGATTTGTATGATATGTATCCCTGCAGATTTGTAAAGGGAAACTACCCGGGGGGGGGGGGGGGGGGGAGGTT
>Ga0194115_10005601_pt1 | contig 13011 bp, 9 predicted proteins | sample TA2MahsurfametaG_3_FD_148656 | JGI IMG/M metagenome (GOLD analysis project Ga0194115, IMG submission 148656) | Freshwater microbial communities from Lake Tanganyika, Tanzania - TA2015002 Mahale S4 surface | ecosystem: Environmental > Aquatic > Freshwater > Lake | place: Tanzania: Lake Tanganyika...
AAGACTTCGAGTACTATCATCCCAGTCTTCTGCTTCGATCCAAGAATTTACGGCGATTCGGCACGTTCAGAATTCGGTTCCCTTAAGTGTGGCCCTCTTCGGGCTGCCTTTGTCTTGGATGGTGTCACAGATCTACGGAAATCACTGGAAAGGAAGGGATGTAAACTTTTGGTCGCCAACGAACGTCCAGATCAGTTCTTACGAAAAATTACAAAGGATATGAAGGGATACAAGATGAAGGTCGTCTATCAGGACGAAGTGTGCTCGGAAGAACGTGCGATAGAGTCCGAAGTCAAACAAGTTTTTGATTCCGGTGAAGCCATTTGGGGTTCGACCTTATACGATCTGAAGGAGCTCCCATACTCGGATGGCTTGGTAGACCTACCCGATACATTTACACCCTTTCGAACCAAAGTGGAAAAGAAATGTACCATTCAGATGCCTCTGACGGTTCCCAAGAACCTACCGTTTCCCTCGACGGAAGATTTCCCGATTATGAAGGATTATTTGACGTATATGCCATCTCTTTCGGATTTGGGATATACCGACGAGCAAATCAAGACTGTTGAAGGTTCGGATGATCGTGGAATCGTGAAGTTTCGTGGTGGAGAGACAGCGGCGTTAGCTCGAGTCCAAGACTATATCTGGGACAAAGATCTACTCAAGGTCTACTTTGAAACTCGGAATGGCATGTTGACGACGGAAGACTACTCGACAAAGTTCGCCCCCTGGTTGGCACATGGAAATCTGTCCCCTAGGTTTGTTGCACGAGAATGTACCAAGTATGAAGAACAAAGAGTTGCGAACAAGTCGACCTACTGGGTTGTCTTTGAACTGATATGGCGTGATTTCTTTAAATTCTTTGCTCTCAAACACGGGACGTCGATCTTCTTCCCCAGTGGGACGATGAAGTCGGACAAGCCGTGGAAGCACTATCAGAAGAATTTGCAGGCCTGGATTGATGGGAAAACTGGTTACCCTCTTGTCGATGCCAACATGAGAGAGCTTGCCGCGACGGGCTTTATGTCGAATCGTGGTCGGCAGAATGTTGCATCTTTCCTGGCCCTCGAACTGTGTGAAGACTGGCGATATGGTGCGGATTACTTCGAAAGCATCCTACTTGACTACGACGTTCACAGCAACTGGGGGAACTGGTGTTCTGCTGCTGGGATGACTGGTGGCAGATTGAATCGATTCAATATCGTCAAGCAGTCGAAGGATTATGACCAACATGGTGAATACGTCCGGTACTGGTTGCCTGAGCTGAAAGACTTACCGACTCAATACGTACACGAACCATGGAAAATGAATCAATTTCAGCAGACCGAATTCAACTGTCGTCTAGGTGTAGACTACCCCATGCCTATTATCAAACCGTTCACGATCAGCCCCTCAGGTGGTGATCGTCCCAAGAGCGATGGTCGGGCAGGTGGGAATGGAGACCGTGGAAGTAACAAGAATCGGGGCAGAGGCCAACGAAAAGACATGAAAAGTCTGAAGCAGGGATCTTATCGTATGACTTAACACGTAGAATAGAAAGTAGCATGATCTGACCATCAACTCTGACTATCAACTGCATTGTTTATCATTCATACGGACAAACTATAGGAAGCAAGGATAGTGAGATTCAGCCTTTGGACACAGTTCTGTGCAACAATCGATGCCCTATATCCTATATTGACAGTGACTACGGTTTCCTTGGTTGACAGTTGAATCGACGGAAGAATCGTCGAATGGTACATTTTGGGAATGAACGTCGCGAAATCGTGATTCGAAACTGACGCGATCCACCTCCGATCCCAGAATTGTGACCGTAGGTCGCCGCAGATTCTATCGGGCGATAAGAATGGTTAACTAAAGCGGTAAATTACGGTTAGTCTATATATGGTATTCCCCAGATGTCGAATCTGGTCATCTTTCCGGTCATTGACGCACGGCCAACAAGGGATATCGCACCGAGCGATGCCTTGTGCTTGTGCCTCGGCCGGCACGCATTACTGTTGAAAGCTTGTCGTTGTGGAGGCAAACTTTACTTCACAGATTTAAGCAGCTCTGTAGTTCTGCTTGCCTGTTTTCGGGGTAGGGAAGCTTCTCGTCCAGCTGTTGCCACATTTGAACCAGAGAAGTGGGACGCCATTTCGAGGAGCCAAGTATGTCCGAGAGCGATCATGAGGGTAGCTCTGACATTGAGTCGGAAGAAGAGAATCCGCCGATGAAGTCAGTTAGCGCCGAAAGGAATCATGAAATCGATGAAGTGACCGACGATGACAGCTTCGCTGGCGACGACGATGAAGATGAAAGGCTGCGATCCTGCTCTCGAAGAAAGGACCATAAGAGACTGCCTGGCGAGCATGAGGATGCCCGGCCATCCCTTCCCCAACGAGGTAAGAGCTTCGATGAGAAAGACGGTGAAGGCTCAATGAGCAGATCGTTAAAGCCTAGAAACCTGGGCTCTGAGCCTACTCAGAGTGATGATGGAGTGGGCAAACGAACCAAACCGAAACGGCGCGGTACGAAAAGCGAGGTCATTGATGACGATACTGAAATAGGAGCTGGATCATTTCATCGTCTGGCCAAGGATGCAGACAAGGAGCTCCGATCGGGGAGCAAGCACAAGTCGAGACGTTCAAATGAAACATCAGCCAGACGACGGGCATCTAAAGACCAGGTGATCGAGGCGACAGATCCTAGCGATGATGATATCGACGACTTCGGCGAGGAAGAACATGAAGTTGAACTAAAAGGCGATGGCTACGAAGGTGGAGATTCCGCCGGAGGTAGGCCTAGATCGCATTCTAATGGGAGACGACCTCAAAACCCAAGTAGTGTCGCAAAACGTGGTCAGTTGATGCGTCGCACTTCTTCGGAACGATTCCGTCGCGCAGTCGATGGAGACCCTAACGAAGAAGACTATGATCACGGCCAAAGCCTCTCACGCTCCGCGCATGGCACCGCCCGCCGTCGGGGGGGTTCGTCAGACAGTTTGGGGTCGGGATCCTATCACGGAATTTCTGAGCGCACCCGGCAGATGCGAACACCAAACGTCCGCCCACCGAGACGCTCCTCACGTACCCCGAAGTCCGATGGTTCCGTGGGGAGCTACGACCACGACGTGAATCTGAGCGGTCGTTCTAACAGGACTCTGGATAGTATTGAAGATCTCGAAGACTTCGAAAATATTGATTTCCAGACTCCTGGAATGGCCAACTATGATGCGGAAATTCTTGAGTTGATGCAAAGAGCAAATCCTGAGCGTACCACTCAAATTCAAAGACGTGTTGGGCGTAGACGCGAGGCAGTGAACTATGACCGGAACATGCCCATGATGACACGTCAAGCCTTGATGACGCGAACGGCAAGTACTCAGGTCCAACGTCAATACGTGGACGGAGATTCCCTAGACAAGCGCAATATGTTGGTACGTAGCATGTCGAATTCGTCCATGTCGACGGAAGAGATACCGATGTCGCAGCATCGCCATCAAGGTACTCGCGCTCTGCCTGCACGACGTCCACCACCAAGGACTAGCTCTTCTGGAATGGCACTCTCGATTTCCGAGCATCCTGCTCCAGACGACAAAAGACGTCTGTTCCGTACACGGTCATCAACCAGTTCATTCCGTCAAAATCAGAAGCCAAACCGGGTTCAACCCATCTCTCGTCGAACCGGAGAAATGGACAACAGTCGTAGCAGCCATGGTGTTCCGGACGACCGGAATGGCAGTCTTTCACGTGCCAAGTCGATGCATGCCACGGTAGGCCGCCCTGCGCCCAGTCCCAAGAAGCCACAACGTCGTGTCCCCAAGACTGAACCCAAATCGTCTAACGTATCGACAGAGGAGAAGTCTCCTCCTAAGGATGATTCCTCGATGAGCGAAGACAGCGACGTGGAAAGCGACGACGACGGTCTTGCTGTAGACACCCCCACGCGCAAGGTCGCTACGGTAGTGAAACCGACCCCCAAGCCGATCATGCCCGTGAGGAAGAAGACAGATAAAGGAGACTTCACGGTCAAACGAAACCGGGCTAAGCTGCACTCCATACTGTATGAGAGTAAGATGGGTGTAGACATGCACGACCTCCTGGAAACAGTGCGACAAGGTGAGGTCCTGCGATCTCCATGGAAAGCCTTAATGATGCCCTCGCCTTAGCCTTTCCTAGTAAACGAGCAGATCATTTGTATCAGAAGAACGAACATGAATTAACTGTAATATCAAAGAATCAACAGCCTTTCTCTGTTCACAGCATCGTATCCGTTGGCATTTCCTTCACTGTCAGATACAGTGTTTATCCGGCTAGGACCAAAACGACCAAAATATAATAACGATAGAAAGTGAGAGGGAGAACACAAGTCATAAATATATTTCCGGTGATTTTGCTTAATTTTGCTTATAGAATCTGTACATGGTAGCCATGAATGTCGCGATTCACTTAATGATCTCCCGTTCATTCCAGTTTTACAGGTAAATTTGTGTGCATTATTTCATGTTCGTCAGTTGTTCAATGCACTGTGCTGTATTGTCGTGATGCTTGAGAGGCCGGATCTCGAATGAAAAACCTTTTTCGTTAAATGACGACTTCGCAACCTGATCTCGCAGTACTGTACATGTACCGTAGCTAGGATAGCGGTGTCGCTAACGTAACGGACGCGGCCTTACCCTAACACACCAAAAAGCTAAAACACATACAAGCCGCCGTGCAGGTCCTAATTCACAGTCGCATCAGCCTTTCAAGAAGAGATCGACCGAGACCTTGCATCGCTAGTCAGTTCCTTGTAGAACCATCTATTGCTGATCCTCCTTTGATCATCGACGAGCTTCCAAGACTGACCTCGATCGCTTTATTTCTTGGAAGACCACTTCTGTTGATTTTCTGCAAAAATATCTGAACCAAGTTACCCCTATGCCTAAGACAGAAAATGGACGGGGAAGACATCTTCCCTTGTCCTCCAAATTATCAGACCCTGGTGGGGGAGGGGATCATTCCCAGCCGAACGAGGACGAAAGCATCCAGTCTTCTGGTCTGTCTGGCGAAAGCTCAATCGCAACTGGAACGAGCCGGACGGCTAGGACTGACGTGAAGCCCTCACGGCGACAGCTCGAGCCGATAGGAGAATTGATTGCGAATGATACGAACGCGATAAAGTCTTCAGTCGAAGGTGATGGATATCTTCAAAGGGTCTCTACAGCTGAGCAAAAGCGATCGTTGGAAGAAAGGCGACAAAATATGGGAGGCTTATATACGAAATCTCCGTCATCGGCCATGCACTCAAGCGTTTCCTCAATAGCGCTGTCTGATACCGTTATAGGAATCGAACAGGCACTGGAAGAGCAATTTCTGTCGACTGAACCGAGCTCACATAGTTGGGAGAACCCATCTTCTGCACATATAGGAATCCGGACTGCATTTGAAGTCGACGACGCTCGAGGCGAGACTCTTCAGAAGAGGAGAGTGAAGGGCCCAATCAAGTCATTATCGATCTCGAATCGATCTGGACAAGCGCCAGCGCTGGATTCACATTTATCCGATGAACAGGACGCATGGGCAGGTATAGACGAGTTATTGGAGTCAAAGAGTTTGGATGGTAGCAATTGCTTTTCTACTACCGACATACTGCCTTCCTCCACAGTGGAGGCGATGCGGCGCAGTTCTAGATTCGATGACGAGACCATTTGGGGAGAGGACGCAAGCGAGAGTGGAGAATCTAGGGCTGTTTCTGAATTCGACAGCTCGAAGGCAACACCTTCGAAAAGGTTCAACCAGGAATCATGGAAGTCGAAGGAAGAGAGAGAACGAACTCGTAATGACGCTGATCTCTTCCGTATGTTCACATGGAGCGATAAGGATAATGTCGATGAACAGAGAACGCGGAAAGTCAAACTTAACAACAACGCACTAAAGATGCAAATGCTGGCGGCTCAGCGCGGAATTCCGACTCAAGAGCCTGACCTAAATACGTCGCTCCCTAGTTTGGCTACATGCAAACGAGATGATTTTTCTGTGGAGTCGGACGCTACAAGTGTGGATTGGAGCGCAGCTCATTCGAAGGCCTCAAATTTTCAAGCCTCTAACCCTGACCGTCATCCCCGCGATGATTTGGGCTTCCAAACGTTCCACAACTTTAACGTTCATTCCACAATTTTCGAGGAAAGCTTCCTCGACGGAAGTGTTTCATTTCAGCAATCGAAGGATAAACTGGCGGGTGATGGTCTTGTTCTGGATAAAGAGGTCGATGCCTACATTCGGCGGATTCAACAAACTCTGCCTAGCGGAAAGGGGAAGAAGAAAAAAGAGGTTGGTTTCGCGCTGGATGAAGAGAAAAGCAGTCCAAGTCCGATAAGCGCCATCACCGAAGAAGGTCAGTTGGATGATCTGCCTAGTCTGACGGACTTATCACGGCGTCCGATTGTCGCACGAGATAACGTAGACAAGAAAGGTAGAAAGGAACAGAAGAAAGACCCTAAACCATCTCTGACGTTGTTGATGAATTCCATCAAGAAGAAGGTTTATTTTAAAGTCAAACCTTCCAAGAAACTAGGCGACGAAGAAAAATATTTCCCCGAAGCTGTTCGTAGTGGTGGTAGTAACTCGAAGAAATTCAGTGCCAATCGTTGCCTATTGAATCAAGATGGAGATGGCGTGAATTGGGATGCTGAATAAAGCTCCCTTTTTCAAGTTCTGTTATAAACTCATAATATTCTTCGTAGCGCATCTGACGATATTTCCTTCCTTCGTCCATCCGTGATGCCTTTAAACACCTTTGTTTGTGAATTTTGGATCTATACAGTAGAGTCCTCAACAGGTGATCCTACCGTAAAACTCTCCTGCACCACCTCCAGGAAGAGGGAATTCGTCCATGTCACTAACTAGTATTGACGGCACTCCATGTAGCCGTCGGTGGGGGGCGACGATGCACCAATGTGGTAGGACTGGCCTCTCACCGGAGACTTTGCTAACTTATCATGGAGCTCGGACGGTATACGTATCTATGTATCTTATGTATTATGTCCTATTTCCACGAGCAATGACTTTCACAGTCAGTTACTATGCTGTTAACGGAATGGGACCTCGTGGCGAGATCGTCTGTTAACTGTAAATCCGTCACACCGGAGTCCCGGGGGGGTTGGTGCTGTACGATTTTTGCTTCGCTCTCTCTAGTACTGTACACGGGTGCTGCAAAACCCAGCACAGAGGCCTTCACCGCACACACCAGCAGAGGGGGTTAAGACGAACGCGCACAGCAAGGTAGCGGAGAGAGGAATTTCAAGAGGCATAAAGACCTACCCGTACGTGAGACTGGCATCGATCGCAGAGTTGAATTTAACTGTCTCCCATTAGACGTAACCAAGACATCGATATCTCTCACCATAGACTCGAATTTACATCCATGACGAGTACAGTATCGTTTGATGGGTCCATCGGTGACCAGGAGGAGACTATTTTGGCGCTGGCGCTCAGCGGGAGTAGGCCAATCGGATCTCTCGATGCCATATTGGTAGACGATTCAGACATGCCAAGTTTATCTTCGTACCGAGCGGACGATATGAGCGCTGTGACGAGTACTTCGTATGCCTCGAATTCTAGGGCTGGTGATTCCCGGGCTGGGGATGATAACGCATCGCTCCCGAGCCTTTCTTCTTATCGAATTGATGACTGGAGTACCTGTTCACCTGGGAATCCATCGAATGATCCTTCGGTAGACGCATGGTCTTCTTCGCTCCGGAGTGGAAACAGAAGCATCGATTCGACTGAAGATTCTGATGGAAGCAGGGGACGGATGAAAGTAGGAGAAATACATGTGGCGAATGGACCTATATCTGGTGACGGAAACAAGAAGCTTGCGTCGTCACCGATACCTGCGGCTCCTCCCCTCAGAGGAATTATGAAACCAGGGAGTAGCGGAAACCATCATACAACAATATCGGAGAGAACTACTGGTAATAATTACGCCAGTGCTACGATATCGACGCGTTCCGCGAATAGGAAAGGCATGCATGGAGATCACGAATCATTATCTAATGGACATAAGGAAGTAGCACAAGGCGATGCGTCCACCTCTGAAAAGAAATGTTTGACCGGTTTGAGGTTGGATGGAAGCTCACGACAAAGATCTGCGGGGGTCGAACGGTCGAAAAGTCTGGACTCCACTGTAGGGGAGAGTCGGTCAACAGAGAATCCTTTCGGACATATGTCCTTGGAAATCATTCAACCTCGTACCGCAAGGAGGGGTCCGTCTTCATTTCCACAAGGAGGAGATATCGTACCGCGCTTACCGCAACGACGGGGAGCGGCCGCCGATGAGAGATCTGTTGATTGTGACTCATCTGAGGATGGTTCACAACTATCCGATGATTCTTCTGATGACGATGATGATAACGTGAGCAGTGGATCAGGCGTGGAGTCCGATATCTCGATCGACACGGATGCTGATAGTCATGAGGGAAGTATCGTTAAGACGCCGTTCGTAGCCCGGCCGGAGGAACCGTCAACTGGACGCAATGGAGTAACGCTATCGCCGAAGGCATCAGAGAATGAGGCCACGATTGGAAAACAGCTGGACGAGCGGAATGATCAAGTCTTTGGAAAACGGACAGATACATAGAGTCATTCAGACGATTCACGGACAGCCGTTGAATCCTCGAATGATGTTCGGGTGGAAGAAACGATTGGTACAAAGGACTCTAAGGAACCACCCGTGGTGGACGTCCCTGAACATAAATCTGATAACCAAGATGAGCCGGATGTGACCGGCACAACAGCGGCAGCAGATACCGAAAAAGGCGATGAGAAAACACGGCGAGGATTGCTGAGGAGGGTTTCAAGTAAACTGAAGGGTATCGCGCGAACACCAAGCTTCGGTGTCACGCGAACACCAAGCATATCATCCAGCTTCCGAAACACATTTCGCTTGAACGGAAGGATGGGATCCAACTTGGGGTCTGAGGCATCTCCGCCAAAGCCTTCTTAGGGCATTAAAGCTCTATAATTAGAACTATAATCATAGTATCGTTCTTTCCTTGATTTAGTGTTATGTGGCATCATCGATGTTTTAGGGCTACCTGAGTGAATCGACTGTGGTATGGTCAGAGGCCATACACCACGATTCGAAAACGATGCATTCAAGAACCCTCCTCGTCGATCGAGACGATTGTCTGGCTGCGGTTCCACAGTTACGGGTACAGTTCCTCTGGCAAACAGTTGTCGTCGAGATCGATGCCGTACAGGCACAGCCTGCGTGGGTAAAGTCGACTGAGCCTTTTCCTTGGCCTGTTTTCGTCTATCTAGGTTGGCAATGCTCGCTAGAACACCCCCCTCGAGTTCCTTTTGGGGAGTAGACTTTCGGCGAGGTGTTGTCTCGCCTGTGGTATTGGTTTTCGAATGTGCCGCCCCGGGAAAACCAGACCAATCTACCGTATTCATGTTCAAAGAAAGCTGCTTCTTTATTCTGATGGTTTGTGACGGAGCATAAGCTTCCCGCTTTTGTTGTGATTCAAAAGTCTTCAGAACATGTACATTTCCATTTTCAATCAGCTTTTCTTCGTTTCGATTCTCAGCGTTTGAATGCGTGCTTATTCCAGCGGAAGGGAAATCACCGAATGGTCCCCACATGGTCTCTCGCGAGCACCAAGAATCTGGAAAATGGTCGGACAAGAGGGGATAGACGTCTCAAGTATGAAATAGCCTTTCCTTTTCAACAGCGGTTCCTTCTTTACAACAGAATTCAAGTCGCAAGTAGGAATGAAACCAGCAATACCAGACTCTGAATGATTGACTTCTATGGTGATCAGGATTGTCGCCTGGGTGACAGTGATTGGAACTCTATCATGTATACAGCTTACCTGACGCAACTGTGGAGAGGAGTTACAAAACGATGCTAGGGCCATTCGATCGTTGGTTATTATCTGGTCATTTGGTATTGGCTAAAGTGCTATAATTGACGATTGTTGGCTGCACGCCATTCTCTGTTCAGGGGTTTAATGAAGGTATTGGGCCTCGAGTGCTATCCCCTTCATCCGACTAAATACTGGTGTCGTATATGACTTTGTTGCCTGACACTATGAATATTGATCTATGCTAGTTCAACTTCCTTTTGTTTTGTCTCTATTAATGGCGGTTGTTGCAAGCGAACTATGAAAGCCAATCAGATCAGACCACTCTGAGTACTATGGTAGATACCTGTCGTAGTTATGGAGCGATGCTTTGTGGCAATTTTTCCCATTTCGACTTGACGGTGTGAAAATTCTGATATCCGTGCCAAAACGTTCATTGATTTGGACGCTACGACAGAAGATGATACCAACCAGTACTCTTAACAGGTCCGTATTCCGTCTAAAGAGCGCTCTATTCCAGGACGCGAAGAACATAGGGCTGCAATATTGCCCATGGAACGGTATCGTAGTATCTTTCTCGTCACGACGGACTCCGAATATCACCGATGACAGCCCGTTCGATATCCTGGGGATACCCAAAACGTCGACCTACAAGGAAGTGAAGAGTGGGTTTATTGAACTAGCGTTAGCAAGTCATCCTGACGTTTCTAAGAATGGCGACGTCGAAAACTTTATCCGGTACCGGAAGGCCTTTGAAAGCCTTCAAGAATCTCAAGGTGGTGGAACAGAAAGACGACAAGGGGAAGGTTCATCATCATCAGGATGGACGGATGAAGAGTTCCAGGCTTGGTTTTATGAAGAAACGGGTCATTCAGATATCCTCTTTCAGATCGAATTAGCAACCAGGAGAGAAGTCATCGATGTTGCGAATACGCAATCACAGGGGGGATTAGATCGGGGTGGGATGTGGGAAATGGCAAGAGAAATGGCAGAACAAGAAAGAGGCCTACAGAAAAGGAAAATGGATTTCTCTCCTTCTTCTATCGGAATCGAATCCCGATCTTCGACGGAAGAATCAGATCCATCACCACGGCGACGACGAAGTCGACGATAGCTAATAAGTTAACTACTAACTCTTCTTCGTGAGTAGTAGTTCATATACAGTCTCTCCGACACCGAAATATTTGGCTTCAAAATGTGTCCATGGTTCATTGGAGGGATCGATGGTAACGATGGGGTTAGGATTATAGCCAACAACAACTGGGGATTTGGAAGATGAATTTCTTTGAAGGTCACCTAATAGGGAAGATGCAGACGCAAAGTCTTCCAGATATTCCTTCCAATTCGATCGGACTATGATTTCATCTCCACCCAAATTCATCAGGAGAGGAAAGGATGGATGTGCATACCATCGATTCTGAAAACGACGTTTCTTCGGGTACGGATTCGGATAAAGTAAAAAGTGTTTTTCTACTTTCCCAATCGGTGATTCTAACCAACAACGCCAAAAATCGACTAATTCTGCTCGGACTAACACAACGTTGTCTTCTCCTCCCTTCATTGATTGCTGTTTATATATATAATTTCTGTTCAACCGAGCAACAGAACGATCCACACCAATCACAACGTGATTGGGATATAGCTTTGCCAGATGTATTGTCGATCGGCCAGTTCCGCAGCCACTGTAGAATCAGGTGTTAGGGCAAAGTGAAATGATAGATGTGAAGTGCATTGGTTCACAAACAATCTTGATGCCTATTCAACATAGCAATCTTTCTCTAAACCTACCTGTCAAGTATTACTGGGCGGTCGTTATTCTTTAACTGCTGTTGGAGTAATGTGAAAGCTTCTCTTGTGTGTAACGCAATGGGTTTTTCTGATAGATATCGCTGTAATGTGTCCCAATGTTTTCTGGTTGTATTTTCTAATACATCAGGGTCAACACCATGCTCTTCGATGGTATATTCAGTGGTAGCATGTGTCCGTAGTGACGGTCTCAGAATGGTGCCTCCTGGTGGACGTAGAGATGGAGGCAGAGTCGAAAATGCTGAAGATCGCCGCCACAGAAAACTAGCCGAAAGAAGGAACATGATGAAACCAATTCTTTCAGATGACATAGACATTCCTTTTAATCTGAATGGTATGGAGGTTCTGGTTTCGGTAGAGATACTAACTGTAAATGTGAATTACACCATGATTTGTGATGAATTCGTTCTGGTGGTCAAGAGCCATCATCCATCATCCATCACACATCACAGTCATCGAAAACTTCATGAGAACGCACGTATGACAAGTACCTACTTTCTCATCTCGTAGGGTATGCATGTATGAGATTCTTCTTTGGTATGAAATATAGATACAAATAGTGGATATGGTACTAGTCGGAATTTCCTCGACTGTGACGCATTGGGCGGACCTCACTTTCATCTCACTCAAAACACGAGCATCCAAAAAACTCCATCCATAATCTTTTGTCATTTCATGGCGAAAACGAAAGAAGGCAATGCGGTTATTCCATCAACGATAACCGTTTGTTTCTGACTTGAAACATCTCTTTTTTATTTTTCTCTCCGAGTATATGGTGTTTTTCTGAATAAGAAAAATGAACTACCCTACGATTGTGGGCCGATATTGGAGATTAGTTGCACAGGCGACAAGTCCCCGTCCCAGGACCAACTTCGAAATCAGAAATCTTGGTAGTTCCTCTCGACAGACCAATAATCCATACCTCATCCTTGGTATCCCTCCATCTTCATCATTTCAAATGGTACAAAAAGCCTTCAACAAGCTAGCCTTTAAATATCATCCAGATACTACCGGATTGTCATCTGTCAGTACCGACTTCATCAAAATCCGACAAGCCTACGAAAGGATACGGAATGCCAAGGAGGGAAACACAAGGACGATGAACAACGAGGAACAGGATACGAGTAGTGTCAACAAATCATCATCGATATTGACAGAAAGTGACTTTCTCGATCATTTTCATCGTCAAACGGGGGTCCGATTGACATCGGAACAACGTGCTGAAATGGTCCACCTCTATCGGAGTCGGATGCAAGGTGGATATTATGGTGGTCATTCCTGGGATCTAGCACGACGTTTAGTCGCGGAACAGGATGCCTTTTTGAGTCGACACTCAGACGGTACGACTACTACTAGAGGCTCCCCACGCCGAAAGG
>Ga0194115_10005609_pt1 | contig 13003 bp, 12 predicted proteins | sample TA2MahsurfametaG_3_FD_148656 | JGI IMG/M metagenome (GOLD analysis project Ga0194115, IMG submission 148656) | Freshwater microbial communities from Lake Tanganyika, Tanzania - TA2015002 Mahale S4 surface | ecosystem: Environmental > Aquatic > Freshwater > Lake | place: Tanzania: Lake...
CCAATAGAAGAATTTGAAAAGAAACTTCTTGGACCTAAATATAATCATATACTAAATTTATATAAAGCTTCCGGCTGTGAACATTGTGGTCACAGTGGATATAAAGGTCGTATTGTGATTAACGAAATTTTAACAGTTGACCGCGAACTTGACGACCTTATAATGAACAACGCAAGTCGTAAAGAAATGTTCAACTACATTATTAGCAAAGGTTTTAAACCTATGATTGAAGATGGAATTGAAAAAGTTATAAACGGAGTTATAGATTTAAAAGGGCTAATGACTGCAGTTGATATGACTGATAGAATGAACTAGTAATATTTTTATAAAAATGACCAGAATCATTAAGTCTAACAAAATTTTAGAAGATATTTTACCAAATAGTGGTTCAAACTTACTCAATTTAAAATCTTATATTTCTGAAACCAACGGTGTTGAAGTTACTGCTTGGCCAGAATTTATAGACAATCAAATTAACGGACTTGAAACCGATAACTTGTTTATTTGGGCTTATCATATAAGAATCTTGAACAAAAATAACTACAAAGTACAACTTTTAAATCGTTATTGGAAAATCATTGATGAAAAAGGCATAATCCAAGAAGTTAATGGTGAAGGAGTTATAGGAGAACAACCAAAAATCCTTCCGAATCAAGATTTCCAATATAGTAGTGGCGTACATTTACGCTATCCTTCTGGAATTATGACCGGACATTATCAAATGCAAAAAGAAGATGGAGAATTATTTCAGATAAAAATTCCCACATTTTCACTAGATGTCCCAAATATCAAAAACCTTATTCTAAACTAATTCTTCATGAAAATTCTCGCCTTTGATACAAGTAGCTCGGGCGTCTCAATTGCTCTTAATCAAGGCGAAATTAATATTGCCAATATAAGTACAGAAGATAACAAACAATCAGAAGTTTTGATAAGCAAGTTTGAAGAAATATTAAATCAAAACAAAATTTGGTATCAAGATTTAGAAGCTATTGCTGCAATTTCCGGACCTGGAAGTTTTACTGGAGTAAGAGTTGGACTTTCAGCTGCTCGCGCTCTAAAATTAGCAACTAACTTACCTCTAATTTTAATAAGTTCTTTAGAAGTTTTAGCATTTAAATATAGAAACTATCAGGGTCATATTTTTGTCGCTATTGATGCTAAAATGGAAGAGTTTTTTGTTGGCAGCTTTTACTCACAAGATGGAGAAATAAGAGAAGTATGTGAAGCAAAATTAGCAACAATTGATAATATATCAAACTTCTTGCCACAACAAAAATTCTTATTGTGTGGAAACGGTAAAGAGGCAGTTTTCAAATCAATAGATAAAAATAATTGTGAGTGTGATTTTGATCAACAAGACCAAATAGATGCAAGTTTAGTTGCAGAATTAGCACATAAGAAAATTGTCTCTCAAGAAATAAATCAAAGTTTAGAAGCGGTTTATATCAGAGATCCAAAAATAACGGCAAGAAAAGCAACGAAGAAAAGAAGTGAAGAAAAAAGTGGAGGCCGGGGTCGGAATCGAACCGACGCATAAAAGCTTTGCAGGCTCTTGCATTACCACTTTGCTACCCAGCCTTTTTTTATTTAAAGTAATAAAAAAGAAGTTTTTTAAACAATAAAAACATTAGATTTAAATAATCTAATCATTAAAAAAAATATTACAAGTTTTGTATCTGTAATTTAACACAAGAAGCAATTTTAAATTTAAATGCCAAGTAAAATTCTTTATTCACAATCATTCAAGAACCGGCCAAATAAAAGCTCTTTGGAGAAATATCGCAAAGATATAAAAGAATCTTACGATAAGTTAAGAAGTGAAATTAAAAACAAAAAACTAGCCTCAATTGACATTGTTTTTAACCAAGATGATCTAAAAGAATTTGCTAAATTTGCTAAAAAAATTTCCACTTTCAAAAAAGTAATGGTTCTTGGAGTTGGTGGTTCAAGCTTGGGAGCAAAAACCTTAGCAGCACTAAAAGATCAAAATAAAGTTGAGTTTCTTGAATCAATTGATCCTACAACTATAAAAAACTCTTTAGATAAAATTGACTTGGAAAAGACTTTCTTTTTAGTTATAAGTAAGTCAGGCGAAACAATTGAAACAATTTGCCAAACACTTATTATAATTGAAAAATTCAAAAAAATAAAAAGCAAAAATTTCCATAAACAATTTCTTTTTGTTACACAATCTTTTGACAATTCAATTGCTAAAATTGCTCAAGAAATAGGCTCTGAAATTGCCAATCACCCAAATCAAATAGGTGGTAGATATTCTTGCTTTTCAATTGTAGGACTATTACCTGCTCTATTATGCGGAATTGATATTAAAAAAGTTAGAATTGGCGCGCAAAAAGTTTTAGATGATTTTATTAATGACCAAGAAATAAAAAATTCATGCGCTCTTCAACTATGCTTATATGACAAAGGCTTTAACAATAATGTTATAATGCCCTATATTGATAGCTTAAAAAACTTTACCGATTGGTATCGTCAACTTTGGGCAGAATCATTAGGCAAAAATGGGTTTGGATCAACCCCAATAAACTCTATGGGAACTGTAGATCAACATAGTCAATTACAACTTTATCTTGAAGGTCCAAAAGATAAGTTTTTTACTTTTATTACACAGAAAAATCATCAGAATAATTTCTATATAAAAGATTTAAAATCTTGCCAAACTTTATTTGGCGGCAAAAAACTTGATGAAATTGTTAAAGTAGAGCAAAACACAACTATTGAAGTTCTAAATCGTAAAAAATTACCAATTAGAATCTTCGAAATAGAACAAATTAACGAAGAAGTTTTAGGTGCTTTGATGATGCAAATGTTTTTGGAAACAATTGTAATTGCCTATGCCAAGAAAATTAATCCTTTTGATCAACCAGCAGTTGAGTTAAGAAAAGATTTGGCTAAAAAAATCTTAAAAAAATGAAAAATATTAATCATAAGAACTGTTTAATTTTTCTTCTTTTTGCCTCAATTATTGCCCTTTCTTCTGCCTATATTGCCGAATATGTTTTTGGAATAGAGCCTTGCGTTTTATGCTTCTACCAACGCAAACCTTTCTGGCTTATTATTGCAATCTCAACTTCTATTTTAACTTTTCTTAATAATTCAAAAAATCAGAAATTTGGATTAATTTTATGTATTTTTCTTTTAGCTATTAATTGTGGGATTGCTCTTTATCACAGTGCAGTTGAAAAAAAAATAGTTGGTGGTCCAACTACTTGTTCGGCCGAAAATTTAAATAAAATTGATGATGTTGAATCTTTAAAAACTGCGTTAATTGAAGCTAAATCAGTGAGATGTGACGAGCCTGCATTTTTTTTCTTAAAACTTACAATGGCTAATTGGAATTTTGTTTACTGCCTTATTTTGCTGATAATAAGTAGTAGGATGTTGATCAAGAAAAAATAATTTTAATTTTAATTTATTTACTATTAGAATTTCAAATCTTACATTTTCTTACAATTTCAAGCTGTCATAGCTCAGGGGTAGAGCACTTCATTGGTAATGAAGAGGTCGGTGGTTCGATTCCACTTGGCAGCACCACTTTTAGCAAACTTCACAAAAAAACTTTATCAATATTTTGAAACCGCTTTCAAAATAGAAGAAATAAGGATTCAGAAAAAACACATCCTAAATACACTACAAACTCTTCTTTGCTGGCAATTTTGCAAAGATTGGATCGGTAATCCTATTGGTTAGCAAAGTGCAAAACCACACAGTGAAAAATAAAGGGAAAGGAAAAGAAATGCGCGATTTATTTTTTCTAAGACCATTAATTATTTTTTTTGCGCATATTTCTGGTTTCATCAGAAATGGCATTGGAAATTCATTAACATCAGTCATTGGAGTTTTTATATAACCTGGACAAATTACGCTTACTTCAATTCCAAAAGAAGCTAAATTACCTCTTAAAGCCTCTCCATAAACTCTAACAGCTGCTTTACTAGCAGAATATGCTGGCGAGCTTGGCAAACCTCTAAATCCAGCAAGAGATGAAATAATCGCTATCTGACCTTTCTTACGTTCTTTCATTTTTAAAATTGTTGGATTAATTGTGTTTAAAACACCATCAACATTAACAGCAAAAATTTCTTTTATTTGTTGACTAGACTCAGTTCCAGAAGCGGTTCCAGCAGATATTCCTGCATTGGCAATCACTAAATCAATTTGAAATTTCTGTTCAATCTCAGAAATCCAATTCAACATTTTTTGTTCATCTTTAACATCAATTTTGCTGCAAAAAACATTTATTTGCGAATTTAACTCTTGGCAAATTTGTTTTACCTCTTGTAGTTTATCAAGGTTTCTTGCGCCCAAAAATAAATTCACAGCTTGTTTGCTATAAGCAATTGCCAAGGCTTTTCCAATTCCACTGCTGGCGCCAGTAATTACAATATTTTGAGGATTTTGCATAAATGAAATATAAATTTATTACTTTTGAAGGAGTTGAAGGAAGTGGTAAATCAACCCAAAGTAAAAAGCTATATGAGTTTTTACTAGGCAAAGAAATTGACACTATTTTAACCAGAGAACCTGGAGGCGCAAAAGCTTCAGAATTAGTTAGAAACATTTTGATTTCAGAAGAAATAGAAAAACTAGAGCCAAAAACCGAGTTACTTCTTAATTTTTCGGCACGTCTAGAGCATGTAGAAAAAACTATCAAACCAGCATTAGAAAAAAACAAAGTTGTTATTTCGGATCGTTTTTTTGACTCAAGTTACGCCTACCAAGGAAATGCTTTTGGTCTTGAGAAAAGTCTGATCGATGAAGTAAGAAAAATTTCTATTGGAGATTTTGAACCTGATATTACTTTTTTAATTGACGTACCAATTGAAATTTCATTTGAAAGAATAAAGAATAGATCTGACAATAATCGTTACGAAAAACTTGGCTTTGAATTTCATCAAAAAGTTCGTGAAGGATTTTTGCAATTAGCAAAAAATCACAACAGAATTATTTTAATTGATGGACGCAAAAATGAGAAAGAAATTTTTAATGAGATAATTAGTTTTTTATTTTAGTAAGATAATTGCGATTCTGAAATTATAAAATCTTAAAGATAACAATTAAATTATTTTAACCCTAAACAAAGTAAATTTATGAAAAAAAGAAATAAAATATCATTAATTGGTGCTGGCAATATTGGTGGTACTTTGGCTCACTTAATTGGCCTTAAAAATCTTGGAGATATTGTTGTGCTAGACGTCAACGAAGGAGTTGCTAAAGGCAAATCTTTAGATATTGAACAATCTTCAGTGGTAGAAGATTTTGATGCAAATATTACTGGTACCAATAGTTATTCTGACATCAAAGATTCTGATGTTATTATTGTTACTGCGGGTATTGCAAGAAAACCAGGAATGAGTCGCGATGACTTAATTGCAACCAACAGTTCAATTATCACTTCAGTTGCTCAAGGAATCAAAGAGAACGCACCTAATGCTTTCGTAATTGTAATCACAAATCCATTGGACGCAATGGTTTATGTTATGCAAAAAGTTTCTGGACTACCAGCAAATAAAGTTGTTGGAATGGCTGGAGTTCTTGACTCTTCAAGAATGTCGCTTTTCTTAGCTCGTGAATTTAATGTTTCTGTTGAAGATGTTGTTGCCTGTGTTTTAGGTGGTCACGGTGACACAATGGTACCATTAATAAGATACTCTTCTGTCGCTGGCATTCCCCTTCCTGACTTAATAAAAATGGGTTGGACCACAAAAGAAAAAATTGATAAAATTGTACAACGCACTCGTGATGGTGGCGCTGAAATTGTAAAACTCCTTGGAACTGGATCTGCATTTTATGCTCCAGCTTCTTCAGCAGTTTTAATGGCAGAAAGCTATCTTCAAGACAAAAGAAGAGTGTTGCCAATTGCTGCTAAGCTAAATGGCGAATATGGAGTTAAAGATTTATACATCGGAGTTCCAGCAATTATTGGCAAAAATGGTGTCGAAAAAATTGTAGAAATTCAGTTAAATAATGAAGAACAAGAAATGTTCAATAACTCAGTTGATGCAGTAAAAAAACTGGTATCTGAATTAAAGCTTTAATATAGAGGTTACAAAGGTTCAGAAACTAAAAATCTGAACCTTAAAACAAATATGTCAAATTCAGAGATCAGAAAACCCAGATTAGTATTTGCCTATTTTTGTATCCTAGCTATATTCCTGACAATAATAATAAGAATGTTTTTTATTGTTCTTACAGGAGATAAAGTAAAGGTTAGTGGAATTTATGAAGAAAAAGGCGCAGTCAAAAGAGGTGATATTCTGGACCGCAATAATACTCTAGTTGCAACAGATTTACAAACTAAATCTCTTTACGTCAGCACTGTTTTAGTAAAGGATCCAGAAGCAATTGCTAGAAAGGTTTCCGAAATTTTCTCAGATTTATCTTATAATGAAGTTTTAAAAAAAATCGTTGATGGAAAAAATTCTAAACAATGGATTTTAATTAAGAGAAATTTGACACCAGCTCAATCTGAAATAGTAAAAAATCTAAAAATTGCCGGTTTACTCTTTGAAGATGACAGAATTCGTGTTTATCCGCAAAAATCAATTGCAAGCCACATCATAGGATATGTTGATCTTGACCGCAAAGGCTTAGCTGGAATTGAAATGGAATATAACAAAGAACTTGGAAAAAAAGGAGAAAATCTTCAGTTAGCTATGGATGTTAGAATTCAAGACATTCTAAATAATGAGCTAACTAAAGCAATTGATGAATTTCACGCCAAAGCTGCAGCTGGTATAATTATCAATGTTAATAATGGCGAAATTCTAGCCTTATCTTCTTTACCAGAATTTAACTTAAACTTGCAACACGAAGCAAATCAAGACCAAAGGTTTAACAGAGTTACCAACGGTGTTTACGAACTTGGATCTGTTCTTAAAATTTTCACTAATGCTTTGGCTTTTGAAGAAAATTTAGTCAAAATTAATGATGTTTTTAATGTTAGTGAGCCAATAAAATATGGTAGATTTACAATAAGAGATGATCACGCTGTGAAAGATGAAATGACTGTGGCTGAAATTTTTGCTTATTCTTCAAATATTGGAACTGTACAAATTGCACAAAAAATTGGAGCAGAAAAACAAAAAGATTTTTTGGAAAAAATCGGCTTACTCAAAAAGTTAAATGTTAAGTTTCCTGGTCTTGGTCATCCAATTTACCCAAAAAATTGGAAAGAAATAAATCTTTTTACAATTTCATATGGACACGGTATTGCAATCACTCCTTTACACGTTGCAATGTCAACAGCAGCAATCGTAAATGGCGGAATTTTATATGATCCTTCATTCTTAAAATTGAACAAGCAACCTGACGGTAAAAGAGTTATAAAAGAATCAACCTCAAATACAATGCGAGCTTTAATGCGACAAGTTACAACAAACGGTACGGGAAGATTTGCAAATGTTGAAGGTTATGAAGTAGCCGGAAAAACTGGTACAGCAGAAAGAGCAGAATTTGGTAGTTATAATGAAAAACAAACTATAGCATCTTTTGTAGCTGCTTTTCCAATTTCCAAACCAAAATACTTAGTATATATTTTATTTGATCGTCCAAACTCAGCTTTCAATACTGGAGGTATGGTTGCAGCACCAGTTGCAGGAAGAATTGTTAAAAATATCGCTCCAATTTTAGGAGTAACTCCTTTAGAAATTAAGGAAAACGCAAATTAACTTACTGTCATCCTGAGCGAAAGCGAAGGATCTCAGGAGTTTAGCTTCGGAGTTTTAGCTACTAAGATCCTTCGCTTTCGCTCAGGATGACAGCTTGTTATAAAACAGCTTCATGTTTATCATCAACAACTAAAAGTGACAAGCTCTTGCCAAAACTATTCCACAAGAAATTGCTACATTTAAAGATCTCATATTATTTTTCATAGGAATAAAAATTCTATGGTCAGCAATTTCCGCAACCCATTCTGGTACTCCAGCACTTTCTTTCCCAAACATTAAACAATCATTTTCTGTAAATCTAAAGTCTCTATAATCAACACTAGCTTTTGTTGAAGCTAAAACAAGACGATGATTTTTAGCTTTAATTTCGCTTTCATAAAATTCTTCAAAAGAAGCGTGACGAAAAATTTTTGCTTGAAATATGTAATCAAGAGCTGATTTCTTAACCCTTTGCATATCAAATGGAAAACCGCATGGTTCAATTATATGCAATTCAACATCAAAACCAACACAAGTACGAATTATGGTTCCAACATTTCCAGCAATATCTGGTTGAAATAGCGCAATTTTTGTCATTTTGGATCAAAGTGAATAATTTATTAAATATTATATTTTTTTGTAAAATTCTTTATTTATTAATTTTATTCTTTAAAAAATACACTCCTTATATACATATTTTACAATTTATTTTTTAAATAATGACAGAGACAGTTAAAATTATTTTCGTTCAAAAAGGAGAAAAGAAGGAATTTCAAGTACCAGTTGGAACTTCTGTTCTTGAAGCCGCACACAATAACGACATTGATTTGGAAGGTGCTTGCGAGGGCTCTCTTGCTTGTTCAACTTGTCACGTTGTAGTTGACAAAGAATTCTATGATAAACTTGAAAGCCCAAGTGAAGACGAAGAAGACATGCTTGATTTGGCATTTGGTTTAACTCCAACTTCAAGATTGGGTTGCCAAATAATTATGACAAAAGAGTTGGACGGCCTTACTTTGATAGTTCCGGACGAAACTCGTAATGTTTCAATATAATAACTAATATTTTTCAAAACTATGAGCAGAGACGTTTTTACAAAGTTACTTGTTGTCGTTGTAATTGTTGGACTAGCACACGGCATTTTCTGGTTTTTCAAAGCAGGACAAATTGAAAAAAATATTAATAACTTCGTTAGCTCTAATAGTGCAAATATATCAGTTGGAGAAATTGAAGTTTCAGGATTTCCTTTCTCTCAAAAAGTCTCTGTAAAAGATTTGAAATTTACATTGCCTCATTCTTCAATAAACAGATATCAAATTTCTATCAGAGAACTAGAAGCTACTTCTGGAATTTTTGGAAGTGATTTTCAAGTTTCACTAAAAGAACAAGTTGCAGTACAAGATTCTGAAAGCAGCATTTCTGGTTATGTTGAATTCACATCTCAACCAGAAATTAATTTTACTATCTCTGACGGTGCTTTTGAAAAACTAACTTACAAAGATTCTGGTTACAAAGTTCTTGATGCGGAAAAAAATATTATTTTCGCAACCAGCTCAGCCCAAATTAACTTTGAATCTTCAGTCCAAGACGATGGAAAAGTTAAAAATACCATTACTGCTGACGTAAAAGAAATTGAAGGTTTCGATATCATTAGCGTTTATAAAAACTCTTCTGAAAGAAAAATTATTGATGGAATTAAAACTGGCGAAGTTTCAATTGGAAGCTCAGTTACAATACCTTCTCAACCTTCTGACGGAACTGATGAAGCGGTTGCTGCTCCTTCTGCTGCAATTTCTCCGAATAAAGTTGTTTTAGACAGCAACTCAACAAGCCCTGATTCTTCAGTAAAAACTGCTGTAGAAACTAACCCTGCAAACCCAACAGCTTCAACTACTCCTGAAGTTTCTGGAAGTGCAAGTAATAATCCAGCAGCAGTTACTGATTCTTCTCAAGCTCAAGCGCCTGCGAATAATGATGCTTTAACAGTTCCTGCTGATAATTCGATTAAAAGTAACTTCACTATGAACATTGAGTATGAACTAGTTCCTAACTCATCTGATCAGTCTCAAAATTTATCAGACCCTACACAACAAGTTCAAGAAAATGTTGTTCAATATAGCAAAGTCGTTAATATAAAAACTTTAGAATTTTCGAACTCACTTTACAAAATCTCTATTAACGGACAAATGAATATTTTCCAAGACGATACTTATCCTTCTGGTTCAGTGTCCGTAAAAGTAGAAAATTTGGATAATTTATTAAGTCATCTAAGCAACGGATTAACTCAAATTGCCGAACAAAAAAAGCCTGAGACCGAAATTCAATCATCAGATCTATCTGTAGTTGACGGAGTTACCGCTTCTAATCCATCTATTGCTGATAATAACACTGCTTTTGCTGATCCTTATCAAAACTTCTTGCAAAAACTTGTTGCAGGTCTTCCAGCAATAACCAAAGAAGTGGCTAAGAAAAACCAATTATCTGATCCCATCTCTGCAACTTTCGATATAAGAAGAGAAAAGAACATAGAGTTTTTAGTAAATGAAACTCCTTTGCGCGAAATTCTTGGTAAATTCTAATTAATGAAAATTTCTGATATTTTAACATTTGCTAAAATTCAGTTAGAAAATTCGGGTGTGAGTAATAGTAAGTTAGATTCTCTAATTTTACTTTCTCACACCCTTTCTTTTTCAAAAGAACAAGTAATTTTTAATCCAGATTTCAACTTAACATTTGAACAAGAACAAACGTTTTTAGAACTTATAAAACGTCGTTGCAAACGCGAACCAGTTTCACATTTGATTGGTAGAAGAGAGTTTTATGGTCATAATTTCATCGTTGATTGTAATGTTTTAGATCCACGTCCAGATTCTGAAACACTAATTGAATTAGTTTTAAAAAATTTTCCTGATAAAAAACAAAATATACAATTTCTAGAAATTGGTTGCGGTTCTGGATGTTTAATGATTACACTTTTAAAAGAACTTGAAAATGCTAAAGCAACAGCAATTGACATCAGCGAAAAAGCTTTAGAAATTGCGCAAAAAAATGCAGAACTAAATGATGTGAAAGATAGAATTCAGTTTTTGCAATCTGATCTTTTTTCTGTGTTTAAAACTCCTGATATTCTTCGCTGCGCTCAAAATGACAGAAAAAGAAGTTGTTATTCTGAGCACAGCGAAGAATATCAGGAAACTAGTTTCATAGCAAAATTTGATCTAATCATTTCAAATCCACCTTACATTCCATCACAAGATATTGAGGAACTTGAGCCAGAAGTAAAAATATTTGAACCACGAATTGCACTTGATGGTGGAAATGATGGACTTGATTTTTACCGCAAAATTGCTGAGGAGGCAAAAAATTTCTTGGAAGAAAAAGGTAAAGTAATTTTAGAAATTGGCATTAATCAAGAAGAAGATATTATCAAAATTTTTACCTCACAAAACTTCAAATTTATTGATGCAAAAAAAGATTTAGCAGGAGTTATTCGAGTTTTGAGTTTTTCGGCAGCAAATTAGAATTAATCCATCAAGTATCAATAAATGCTGATATCACTTAACACACAATTAAATCCTTAATTCAAACTGTCATTCTGAGCGTAGCGAAGAACCTCAGGAGCTTGAAATTGGAGATTAAACTCCTAAGGTTCTTCGCTACGCTCAGAATGACAGTTTTTTGTGTTTAACGGATTAATTCCCCAAAAAATCAAAAATTTCCATTTGCTCAAAATCAAAATTTCTGATACTGTAAGCAGGTTGTTCTTTTTTTAACAATAATCTCAAAATTATGCCTCAAGATAAAATTCAGAAATTTTCGGCACTTAGCAAAGCTAGAATTGAAGAAATTATTGATAGATGTAAAGAAAAGAACATCACCAAATGGCTTGCACCAATTGCACGAAAAAGCCAAGAAATTCTGACAAGCACAGAATATGCTCACCTTAAAGATTTAGGACAAAATTTAGATGTTGGAAAACTAAACGATAATATAACTGAAATTGCTAGTTTCTTAAAAGATTGTCGCTTAATTGGCGCTGAAAATAACAAAGAAGAAGTAATTCATGCAGGAAATTATGTGATTGGTGCCGAAGGGGTTGCTTTAATCAATGAATATATGGCAACAAAACCAAATAACGTTGGTTCTCATGAAGTGAAAATAATAAAAAACCAAGATTTATATGGTGAGGAAAATTCTCAACAAACACCAAATGTTCTAAAACAACAAAAAGCCATTCATAGTAGTTTTGCAAAAACATTAACTGACGATTTAATAGAAGCGCAACAAACGGGACAAGAATTTAACAAAACTTATGTAATTGAAGCTTTCGGCACAACTGGAGGAAATCACTTTTTTACAGTAACTGTCAGAAAAAATCCTGATGAAACTTCACCTCTTATTGATTTTTTTGATCCCTCAACTGGTCTACTAAGAGGAAATATTGAAACTTTACAAAACTCTATTGCTACTGGATGGACATCTCAAATTGCTGTTAATGCTACTTTAACCAAAGCTTTAAGAGATGCTGGTTTAGAATTTGATTTGAGTAAGTACTTCAATAATTTGGAACCTATGCAAATGCAAGGAAGTTCAAATTGCAGCGTTTTTTCTTATGAAAAAGCTTATATGACTGCAAATTTAAGCAGACAAGAACATGAAGCGTTGCTAAGAGAACATTATAAATTTGAAAGTCCTTTTGGCGGCAAAACTGAAGTTGAGGTTGACATAAATTTAGTAGATGAAAGTACAAGTGGTAAAGTTGAAAGACCAAAATTAAATATGCCAGCTCAGTATATGGCAATGACACATTTTAACAACAATGCTGAAAAATATTTGCAAGCAATGCAACAACTTGTACATAAACGCAAAGACAGAACAACAGAATCAGAAGAACCAATATCCGAAACCGAAGAATCCATTAAAGAAAGACGTGATAGATATTTAACTGCTCATGAAAGAACATCTATAGATAAAGATACACAAGAAGTAAAAACTGAAACTTTTTTTACTAATGAATTAATTACTCAAAAACATTTTCGTCAAAAATATGGACATTTGTTTGAGATTGTCACTCACCCTAAATTTGCTGAACTTGGTCAGTTATTCTCAGAACAGCAGTTACTAAGCGAAGAATCCCTAAAAGATTCTGTTTACTTTCCAGCTTACAGTGCAAAAGAAAAACCACAAAATTTTATGGCTGAAGTTATAGTTAATGGAGCAAAAATGAGTGACGCTGAAAAAGAACAAGGACATCAAGATGTAAGAGGTCTGAATAAGATTTTACCTTTTCCAATTAAAGTTGTATCAGCAGAATATAAAACAGAAGAAAA
>Ga0194115_10005612_pt1 | contig 12996 bp, 17 predicted proteins | sample TA2MahsurfametaG_3_FD_148656 | JGI IMG/M metagenome (GOLD analysis project Ga0194115, IMG submission 148656) | Freshwater microbial communities from Lake Tanganyika, Tanzania - TA2015002 Mahale S4 surface | ecosystem: Environmental > Aquatic > Freshwater > Lake | place: Tanzania: Lake...
AGCCTTTCATTAAAAAACGTTCAATAATGAATCTCGTTCGTATCTTCTTCGGCGAACAAAGATGGGCTATATTATAACCCTATAAGTAACGTTACTTAAACAATACTGATTAATTGGAAAACGGGCAAAAGTTCGGCACGCGTACATAAGGACTCGAGGCCTTTTCCCACTAGTTGGAAATTTTTCATACGATGCGACCGTTCGTCAACAAACTATTGTTCCACCCCGCAGCTACCATTGAGAAGCCGGGATCGTAAGGAGGAAACAAAAGGAGAGTCAAAATCCCAATAGGGGGGAAAGGACACGCGATCACACATTCCACCGGCTGGCTGGGTACCGGTACCTTCATTTCAAACAACTTCAAAACACAAATGTGTGGTCGTTTCTCTTTTTTTTTCATGTTCTCGGAGGGGGTGATTTTGGTGTCCTTATCATAACGGCTCCGAGAACTTGCTATTTTGCCTTTTTTCACCTTGATTTCGCGCCGGCGAAGCACTTTCCGGACTCGATCGACCCTAGACGACAGGTCAGAAAATAGTAGCCTATTCATATCCATCTCCTTTTCACGTCAACGTGGCTCATAACCCTTTGGTCGGATGAGTCGAATAGACAAAGCCAAGCTGGATACCGACCACTGAAAAAAGTAGGTCTTCGATATGCCATTCTGCAATTTGCTGTCGCCAAGCGCTTGGATCTCTGTCTCTCTCTAGAGGAGTACACAATTCAGGCAAATCTTGCCCATACATTCATACACCCTGCCGTCTGCTTGAGAAATGGGGAAAGTAGGGAAAAGGAACACCCAGCCGTCTAAAGAACAAGAGACGGTCGTCGATCAAGAAGACCAACAGGAGGATTCTGATTCGGAGGCAGAAGAACAAGAAGAAGAAGAAGAATCTGAAGAAAGATTTATCAATGATGGAAAGTACCGGAACAAACAACGGTGTCTCGTTCTTTGTTTACGGGGTGCGACTGCACGTTATCGACACCTACTTGAAGATCTTCGGACGTTGATTCCACACCATAAGAAGGAATCAAAACTCGATCCAGGAAAGACGGGCTTGGGAAGAGCTGTCAATGACATCGCTCAAATGAGAAGTTGTAATTCCGTCCTTTTTCTTGAATGTCGAAAGCAACAGGATGCCTATATGTGGCTTGGTCGAGTGGGGGAGAAGTCTGGTCCTAGTGCCAAATTCCATATTTCCAACGTTCATACTATGGATGAATTACGATTGACAGGAAACTGTATGAAGGGGAGTAGACCTGTTTTATCATTCGATGAATCCTTTCAACGGGAGCCACATCTCATGTTATTGAAGGAACTCTTTGTGGATATCTTTGGTACGCCTAGAGGACATCCTAAATCAACACCCTTTGTAGATCGAGTTATGGCCTTTTATTATGCCGACAAGAAGGTGAGTTTTTCCCCCGTGACGACGACCGACCGACCACAAAAAAAAGAACAACACCCCCAAGTTGTTCATGTCCCTGATTACAACATTTGATGAGCGTATGTCAGACCTTCGGGAATGAGAAAAACATCAAACTATAGACTACGATGGAATGAGACGTTTATGAGTTAACATGACAAATTTATCGTTCGATAAATCGAACCTATGGTCTCACCTTTGTTTCTGTATGTCGTCCTCGTTTATCCTTTCGTTTTTTCTTTTCAGATTTGGGTCCGAAATTATCAGATACTGGAACAACAACCTACGAATGCCTTGGAGGCACATTTGGCGAAGAAGAAACTGGGACAGGAGGAGGCATCCTCTCTTGTCGAGATTGGACCACGTTTCGTCATGAATCCGATTCGGATCTTTCGTGGATCCTTTGGTGGTCAGACACTGTTTCAAAATCCTGAATTCGTATCACCGAATGAGATTCGTTCGATACAGAACAAACGGAAGAATAATTCCTACATCCAACGAAAGGAATCTGAAAAGAAACGAAAAACACGAAAGGAAGAAATTGTCATCCCCGAAAATCCACTCGATTCCGTCTTCCGTTAGGGAAGTACTCCCATGTCTAGCAGTCATGGGTTGTGCTGACGTGATTCGTGGCCTTCTTCATCTAAACTCATTATAGACAGTCAGTATTTTATTTCTCATTCGGTTATCTCGTAATTTTTTCGAGTCTAGAAAAATCACCCACAGACTGGAATCGGACTGGAAGTCCTGATGGATCTGCGACTATCATGGAACCACCACTATCATCCATGGTTTCATCGGAGGATGGAGTATAAACAATATTTAATGAATCAACGGCTGGATTTGGAATAATCGCCTTCCTTCCCTTCTTTTGCATTAGTAAAACTCCCATACAATAAGGTGATGGAGCCATATAGATTGCATTCTTTGGTTTATCTGGTTCGAAAAGAGTAGTTCCCTTTGATGGGCGGGAAAATGGATATTCCTTTGAAAGGGGACAAGTTATGAGCTAAAAGGAATGTAGGGGATAGGGTTTCGGGACGTCCATTCGAACAGCTTTCCTTACCTGTTCCGAAAAGCCAAGTTTCTCATAGAACAATGCACTTTCCTTTACGTTGTCACAGTTGAGTGCAAGCAACATTATGGGATCTGGACTAATTCCCACAATACCTCTCATGGGCAATCCACATGGAGATACCACATTTACAAGACCATAGGCATCTAGAATATTCCCACCGGCAGCTACCATCCTTGAGATGCGATATCCAGGTACACCAACTAGGAAAAAAAATCATCCATCATGAGATTTACAGTAGATTCCCGCGAACATCGAGACACGAGACATACAAACCCCTTTTTACGTACCCTGTAGGAAAGCAATGTTATCTCCGGGAGCATTATCACCCTGTTTGTATAATGGAGCCGATAGACGGGAATCGTATCGGACGTGAATCGATGCATGTCCTCCGTATGACGCAAAAGATGACACTGGAAGTTCAAAGTCATCAGGGATACTAAGCTGTTCAGGACCATAACCAAGCCACTTTGAGAAATATGAAAAGCATAAAGTCAGAGTTTGTCTTCTCTCGTACACAGTCCACAGAAGCTACAGAAACCTGACTCACCGTATCTTCCACGGTGTCTACGATTCGTTTTCGCAAGACCTTGAAATCAAAACCTTCGACCAGGAAGTCTATCATACCATCCTGTTGAGATTTGTCTGCTACATTCACTGTAATCCCTTGAATAATCGCATTCGTTTCCTTAAACTCAGGTAGAGTCCCCACAGCCGCTTCTGCCACGTCGGGTGTCGAGACTAGGCCACCAGCTATACAGCAGGAACCTGCGATCAATTGATGAACGAAATTACGTCGATCCGATGAGAGATTGTTATCCAGTGGTCTTTCACTGATACCACTTTCTTGACTGGAAGTGGATAGTTGCATGGATCGTCTTCTATAGGCATCGTGATGTTGAAATCCGTCGACAAGTAAAGTGTATAGAATCGCCAGGATCGTAGTGATCTTCATCGTATTCATGTTTACACTAGTTCGCTGAATCCGATTGTTGAGTTTCCCGTGTAAGGCAAGAATTTAGTTGGGTCTGACAATGCCGTTCTGTCAGTACAGTATGATGGGTCCTCTCGATACAAAAAAGAGTTGATTTCTGTGTTACGACAATGGATTGGATGCTATTTGATGGATCTCCTCTTTTCTTTCGTGCCGAGTGCGTCAGATTTGGAACTAGAAAAGTCGGATGGCGCTGACGGTCTGTCAGCGTTTCCAGGGGAGGGGAAAGTATTCCCCTTCTAGAATCCCCATTCGGAACATGAAGAACAGGTTCAACAATCTGGGAAGTCTATCCTAATAGCCGACCCTACTAGCCCTGTGAGGGTAAGTCACACTTTCATTATCGAAGGAAGTTAAAGACTGGTGTATGTTTAGGAATTTAATGGGGCTCATATGTTCTTCATAGGTCTACATGTGACGCGGAAAAAGCTATACTTCCTAAAGCCGCAACGACAGATTACACCAAAACTGGTTTCGTTGGAAGATGTCGTGCCTCATTGATCCGTATCACATGACATATGGGGACATCTAATTCGAATCCCTCCTGTTGTAATGGTCCACTGAAGAGTCTTGACTTCTTGCCAAGACGACGAGTCTCGACGTTTGTTGGAATGTCAATGACTGAAACTCCACCATTCACTACAGCGTAGGTTGCTACCTCGAGGAGAGGTACATCCAATGCTAACGCAAGCAACATCCTCAAGTACGTTGAATGCGTCACGGCAACACATACTCCCTCTTTGGATTCAGCCGCTGCCCTTGCCAAATACGCTAGTGAAGATGCTGCTCGTTGCAAAACCTTGCACCGTGAAATATGTCAGACAGAAGAATCGAAATGTGTGAAGTGGGGTCAGTCATCTAGCTAGAAGGTGAAGTTCCTTTCGATCCGAGCCTATCCGACCATGGGATTCGACGTACCTCACGTCCACTTTCACCTTCTCCACCCTCTGGACGGTAATCAACATTTCCGGTTGCCCATACCGCGTAGGTCGCTTGCATTCCCGCCTTGGCAAGTGCTATAGGCCGTCCCTCTGCGATTGGACCAAAATCTACCTCCCCAAGGGAATCGAGTTGTTTCACTGATGTGATCTTTCCTTCTTCTTGTCCATTCTCTTGTGTCATCACCATAGATTTCGCAATTTCGGCTGTCATTCTGGCACGGATAAGTTTCGATGAAAAGAATTCTTTTGGTTTCATGGGGAGGATACGCTTCAATGCTTGTCCCAAATTCTTTGCCTGTTCAATCCCATTCTCGTTGATTGATATGTCAACTCGTGCTCCTTGAACTTTACGTAAACGATTATTTTCTGTCTGACCATGCCGGCATAGGAATAGACGGACACATCCTTCCGTCACAGGCGGGAGATCAACCAATGCATCGAAGTTGGGGCCTTCATCAGCAATTTCATCAGCTTCGCCTCGGTTTACACTGACCTCACCAGGTGCTTCTGTTGCTGTTGCTGCTTCTGCTGGCTCTACTTCTCGAAGGCCGCTTGGGGTAGTGGCCCCAACGCCTGTCGGGATAGTCGAAACCAAAGCTAGTCCACATGTTAAGACCCATCGGCGGGTCCAACAATTGACATCTGTGGATTCTTCTTCTTCTGCTTCTGTGATGAAAGCCTTGTACCGATAATGAATATCCTGGAACTTTGTGTCACTGTACTTGCTGGTTCTATCGACTGTCTTTCTCGGAGTCGACCGTTGAGTCGGTAGCTGAGAAAGAGGTACAATGAAAGATCCAACGAGTATCGTGTAGTATGTCACCAACAGAAGTATCCTCAAGATTTGTCGTACCATCCCGATATGTGGTGTGTGTACTGAATGATGTTTGCCGATTCTTGTATGTATCAGTGGGAGACACTTCTTGCATCGGATCTTCAACCGGCAACAAAGTGTCGAACTGCGAACTGCGAGACCCCAAAAAATCTTGAAACGTTGCAAAAAAACGTCATCGCGATCCAACGGCGACAGCTTTTTATCCACGTCTGAGTATTTTCTTGCCAGACGGACAGACATCACCGTACATTCTGTACGGGAAGTACAGCTGGATTGCTTTTTTCCAGGTGTTCCTTATTCTCATTGCCTGCAGACACGTCTTCCATTCATTCTTGACAAAGAATCTTTACGAAAGGGTAGATGCCCGAAGTAGAATGTCATCAACACAAACCATGCTACACTTTAGAAGAAGGATCTCTCCCACGTACGGGGTATTCCAAGTTTGGATTCTCGTTATTTTTTCCATATCACAATGTCATGCCTTTGCTATTCTTCCTTCCAGTAAACTACCTCAAGCTGGTCCAACAAATAGCAGAAGGATGATGATGATGATCGATCCTTTGAATATGATCATTCCACCCGATTCCTTACACGACAGCAGTTATTATTCATCGTTCCTGATGGGTATGGAAATCTTTGATGGATCAACGATTGTTGATCCTGTCGTTGTGAGTGATGTCTTTTGGACGTCTCTACGGGGGAAGATTATAGCCGTCATTATTGGACAATTCTTAGCTACAATCGTCTTTGGTGCTATCTCATGGTTCATTGCATCACAAGTTCAGGGAATGAGCAATGCCGTTACCAATGCCTTCCTCTCCAATATAAACATCAACAAAGCAGCGACTCTACCAACACCTGGAACCTTTCGGAAAGCCACCGATATTCCTGGATTTACTTCGACTACGACGACAAACAACAAAATAACACCAGATTTAGGCAAATTATTGATATGTTTGACGATTGATATTGTGGGAAGTTCTTCGGAAGTATTACCAATTGTAGGAGAAGTCATTGATGTCGTTTATGCTCCTTTGGCGGCGACGGTCCTACGAAACCTATATGGGAGTAATAACATTCTATTTGGACTTGAATTTGCAGAAGAAATCCTACCCTTTACAGATATCCTCCCTTTAGCCACAATCTGGTACGTTTAATGTGGATGTGTGTTTCTTGTTTTTTTTTGTTGGTTTGGTTTTTTTCGTTGACGGGGGGGAAAAGTTGACCAGAAAGGATGGATACTACGATGGACTGACATAATTCTCTGTTCCTTCTTGCTATGGTATGTTCCCGTGTCGTGCTGTATGACAATATAATAGCTGGGTGATTGATACTTATTTTTCGGAATCGGATGTAGCAAAACTTCTCAAGTTGGGTGTGTATAGTCCCAATTATAATGTCGCGAATAATGCTATCGACGTGAAGGCTGACCGCATTGTCGATGACAAGTTTCGATGAGACATAATAGGGGACGGGAAAGGGATGAACAATCTACTTTCTGAAACCTACTAGCTTGTCTCTCTGACCCCTACATAGAATATAAACTATAGCTATACTTGTATATAGATGCCTTGCCAAAAAATTTCCATTGCACAACACAGTCTCTCGAACTCTCTCTTGAGAAAGATCCTCACACAAGGACTTTTTCCTTCTGTCCGACTCTAACATGTTGTTTCGCCGCTAACCTTAGTGGAAGGAAAAGATTTTCAGGAACCACGACAACATTCCCAAACGACCATATAAGTTTGGGAAGAACGCAATTTCTTTTGTAGAATGAATTTCTCTTTATTTCTTTTCTCGTCGATCAGGAACAGAATCTAACCATTTCACTGGATGCCGATTGTAAAAGGGCCAATCCGGAACACAAAGCTGTGGTAGAATGGATGGAAAACACGGCAAATGTAAGACTCAAAGTATTCTTGTTTATTCAAAATGGGGAAAAGCCCCCCGTCGTCTCTTTTACTACAACCCTTTCACTCCCAAGAAGAATATATAAAGAAACTTACAATGACAGAAAGTACTACCCCCACTAACCAAAATTGAAAGACAATATTGAAATCCTGTTTGAAATATCCAATCACCCATCCAATACCACCCAAAACAAGGATGATCCAATAGAAGATCAGCTCTGATAGACGTTGTCCTTCGTAATCCATGATATAGATAGTAGTATCTGAATGTATCTGTTTGTTGTTTCTTATGGTGGGTATGATCTGTTCCGATGACGATCTATTGTAACGTAGGGAAGCTGTTGAAATGAAGCCCAAACAAGCTACGGTATTTGCCCGCCATCGACTGTCATGGTCGTCAAAGGCGATGGTTTTTGCACAAGAAAATATCCACGTGGAAGTTATTGCATCAAAGGACGATAGATTCGACCATAAGGATAAATCAGACTCGAATGAGTCCAGAGTCGGATCTATTGGTTTGTGAACTGTGATAACAGTGATAACTGTGATAACAGTTGACAGCGGGAAAAATCACAGACATGAAGAGAGACGATGTTTTACTCTGTGTCCATTGAAATCCCATTTACCTTTCTCGTTTTTTTCTGTTGAAGATCCCACAAGATCCCGAAAACACCCCGGGAAACAACCTTTTTTTCTATGGAGGAATATATTCGAAAACGAAAGTTGGGATCCTCGAGCGGGGAGACTACAAATGGTACCACCTCCATCGATTGTCCCTATTTGGATACGATTCAACGATCATTATTAGACTTTGATTTTGAACCATCCTGTTCGGTATCATTAGAATCAAGTCAACATGTCTATGCCTGTTTGGTATGTGGAAAATTCTTTCGTGGAAGAGGACGGCATACACCAGCCTATACCCATTCAGTCGATGAGGGACATTATGTCTTTGTCAATCTTTTCCGTGGAACATTCCATTGTTTACCAGATGATTATGAAATTCATGATAAGAGTTTATCAGATATTTCTGCTGCATTACACCCGACCTTTACAAGACAGGAAGTATCACAAATCGATACGAATACTGGTTTAGCACGAGACTTATTCGGAAGACGATATCTCCCGGGATATGTCGGACTTAACAATTTGCATAAGACGGATTGTGTCAATGCCATCGTCCAAGCTCTTGTCCATGTCCGACCATTACGTGATTTCTTTCTCAATCGGACCCATCAGGAGATTACAATACTCAACAATAACAACCACAAGAAGAAGAATAGTAAACCACCCCATCGGATGTCACATTTAGTTCAATGTTTTGGTGAATTGGTACGGAAAATATGGAGTGAGGAACGTTTTAAGTGTCATGTCGATCCACATATGTTAATCCAAGCGATTAGTGAAACATCAAAGAAAAAATTCCGTGTCGGATTACAGGCAGAAGCAGGTGAATTCTTATCCTGGTTCCTCAATATGCTCCATATCGGATTAGGTGGGACGAAGACACCCGGATCGAGTATTATCTATCAATGTTTCCAAGGCAAAGTCGAAATGACGACACGACAAAGGAAACTGAAAAAACATGATTTGGATAAGAAAGACGAGCCAGATATAGATACTGAGAAGATACCAGGTGATATGGAAGAATCCATATCCGGTCCACCGGTAGTAGAAGAAGGAGAAGATGAGATTGAAGAAACGACAATCGAATCACATTTTTTGCAATTGACATTAGATATACCCGAAAAGCCATTATTTCGTGATGATGAGGGTGGTTTAGTCATTCCACAGGAACCACTGGTAACGGTATTGAAGAAATTTGATGGAGTGACATTTTCCGAGGCTCTTAGTAAGAATGGTATCGCCCAACGAAAACGATATATCCTACGTGAATTACCACCCTACTTGATCTTACATCTATCAAGATTCCAATCAAATCGTTATTCAAGAGAAAAGAATCCGACAATCGTAGCATTCCCTGTAAAGAATTTGGATCTTGGATCATATACATTTCCTAAAAATGGAAAAGTCATCCCACCGACCGAAGAGGAAGTTCGGAAGATGGATGTAAGTTCCCCATGAAAATCCTCTACCCGCACACACCCGGTCGACTCTTGCGAGTAAGGCCAATGATTGTTTTCCATTTTTTCCTCACAAACATGTCCTCCCCCCCGATTTCCCCTTTTGTTTGTGTGTAGGTCAAGAGTTTAAAGGATCTTTTATCGAAATATGGTCGAGAAGATATCGCGAGGGATGTGGTAGAGAAATCAGAGTTGATTGAAGCAACTATAGATTTTGTGACGAAGAGTCTTCCGGATTTATTAGCGGATAAGTATGATCTGGTAGCGAATATTACACATGAAAGTCCTGCGGATGTCGGTCGGGAGGGGAAGATTGACCCATTACAGGAGGGTTCATACAAATGTCATGTCCAACATCGTGCATCGAATCAATGGTATGAGATGCAAGATTTACATGTCCAAGAAATTATGCCTCAATTAATTGGTGTCTCTGAAAGTTATGTCCTCATCTTTGAACGAAAGTCAGTACAAGGACGGGATACTTTGAATGGTCCATTCTAATTTTTTCTATAAACGGGGGATGATTCTATACCTCTACTATCTCTATCTCACTGGTCACGGTTTGGAAATCCTCCAAAATGGGAATCTCCTCCTGAACCGCCATGTCAACAAAAGGTGGTTCACTAGTTTCATCCAGGGGCCTTGGAAGATCCTGGGCTTTGTCAACTTGAACATCAACTGTCTGCGACTCATTATCCTTCTTTAAAGGATGATGGTCGACTTGGTCAACCTCCTCATCAGCAACATCTGACTCACTATCCTCCCTTATCAGACGTTGGACTTTGGTGGGCCGAGATGATCGTTTACGTACTTTCTTTTCCTTTAGTTGCTGCTGTTGTCGTCGTTTCTTCACCATGAAAATATCGAGTAAATCCTTATTAATCGAAAGGAAGGATGCATCCTTCCTAGCAGTACTCTCGAGGAAGATACGTTGAATGACGTCATTGGACTTGACAATCTGAAATTTCGTTTTCGATGATGATGATGCTGATGATGACCTACTACAGGAGGATCGAACTGGATCTTGAAGTAGTGGAAGACCTGTATCTGGAAGCATTCCCTGGTGGGCGACATTCATAATCGCTTCCTCGGGGGGTAACGTCCACGCGGTGAACGGAGATTCCTCCTGTGGTAGATTTCTAGAGTCGAATGTAATAGATTGTTTCGATATGGGATGATGTAATTGGACCACTGGTGGTGGTGGAGAAAGTAATGCTTCATCGATGGTCGGTCTTGATTCCAGTTGTCGACAACGAAGGACGTGACAACCGGCTAATGGTAGAAGGGATGCTGTCAAGATATCTTCCAAAATCATCCCAATCGCAACAATAGCCGATGTATCAAACTTCTCCATTAACAATTTCTCCTGGAATTCAGGTACCCTCGTCGATTGGAGCATCAGATGATTCAGATAGGAAAGTGGTAGGGGAGAATTCGGTAATAATGACAATGGATTGCTCGTAGCATAGTGATGATTGTCATCATTCATGGAGTCGTCTCTCGCATGGGTCTTAGGATTCACCGCTTTATCACGGGAGGATACTCCAAAGGGAGGTACTCCATGATGGGCCCAACCAATCAAGGCATCAAGGGACAATCCTTCCTCATCTTCATCTATATCTTCAACGTCATGATTATCGTCATCGCTTTCGTCCTCGTCCCTCCCTACCCTCTTCTTGTTCTTCTTCTTTTCTAGGATACCATCAACTAAAGAGGTTCTTCCCCATTCTCCATCCCGATGAAGATCCATATCGAAAATTCCACGTCCACTACGATCCTTTGACAATACAAAGATTTCATGTTCATATTCATTATCTGAATCGGAATACGATCGATCTTGTCGCTTATGACCAATTCGTTCATAGTCTTCCACCCGGATAGGTTTCCGTTTAAATCCAATATATTGATTGTTCCACATATTATTATTACTACTACTCACATTCTCTACCTCAGCCGTCCTCGTAGTTGTAGTCGTCGTGTTCTTACCGACTTTATGAGTTTCGGACGGATCGTCGGGTGCCTCCTCCACATCGGATGATGATGACGAGGAGGAGGCGGCTGAGGACTCTACCGAAGATGAGGATGACGAAGGCGATGACGACGAGGAAGATACCGAACTTGATGTCGATACGGATGATGAGGAGGAGGAATGTCTTCTATTTGTAGCTACGCCTAGATGTTGTGCTGGTTGGAAGGAATCATCATTGTCACTGCTGTCGGAAGTATAGGCGATCCTCCCTTCTTCCTCCTCCTCCATTCCGTTTGAATCATCCATCGTTCTGGGATCTTGATCTTTAAAACTGTGAAACAAAGAATAATACACAATTTCTATACCTTTCTGACGATCGGAAGAAGAGGTTTGGGGTCTATGGAAACGAAAGAAGTTTCGTTCTTTGGCTCTTTTGACTGGTGACGAAAAGATCGAACAAAATCGCACCTTTTTTTCGCGGATGGGAACGGGCGATTGGCGACTCATGCGATCCAAACGGACAACCAGTGTTTTCGTCAAGTGTGAAATCCACATCCAGATAGATTACTACTGGCTATATACAAATCCATCATCACTATCTTCCCAAACGAATAACATTCGAACGAAAAAGACTTGAAGATATAGAAAACGCGCTGTGATGGATTTATGTATGCCTTAAGCCGGCAAACAAGGTGGACTAGTCTTACCGGTTCATACTGGAGTACTACCGTTAACCTCTTTATGCGGCCACAGCGACCATGGCAGGTCGGATAAGGGAATCACCAATTTTGAATCCCTTTTGGAATTCTTCACAGACTGTCCCTTCTTCATATTCTGTACCAGGTTTTTGCATAACTGCCTGATGGAGTTCATAATCGAATTCTGTACCCACGGTTTGAACTTCTTCAACGCCTAAACCCTTAATGACATCCATGACCATTTGGTAGGCTTCTCTATATTCTTCCTCACATACCTTTTCTTCCTCCGTCGTCGCCTTGACAATACCAAAGGCACGATCAAAGTTATCCAATAGGCCTAACATTTCACGGACGACCTGTCGGACGACTTCCTTATCTCTTGTCTGAGTTTGAGTCGACATCCGCTCTTGAATGTTCTTGTACTAGAAGTACACGTAGTAAGACAAGAAGGCCAAAAGGTGAGAATCCTAGTTGGGCGTCATCAACAACAATAGCAAAGAAGGAACGATTACAGCAAAAGGAATCACGAGTGGGCAGCATAAACTTCCTCATCTCTACTTACCTCCGATCGGAGAGCATCCAATTGAGGTCCCCATTCAGCCTTCCCGGCTTCGGCAAGAGCGCGTGCCTCTCCCGCTTCCTTTTCAGTGGCTTGGATATCACTTTTGAGGACTTCAATTTTTCGTTTAAGGAAGGCGGGAGAATTCAAAATATCCATTTCTGGTGCTGCCGATGCCGCTTCACCAGATTCCACCGTCTCAGAGTTCGTTTCATCACCACTTGCAGAAGAAGGATCTTCCATAAACAATCGACTACTTCTGATTGGGGATCCATATGATCGGAATCCATGCATCATGCTGGTGATTGTGGTGGTGGATGTCGTCGTCGGCAAGGACACTCCAAAGGCATCGACAACGGATGACGACGCCATAAGGCCACACCAAATCAATACAATCATCTTGGGGACAATCATGGCAAGGATTTGCACTTGAGGAAGAATGTGATAAAGCAGTTGGGGGTAGGGGGGGGGGAGAGTGACGCCAAGGAAAAAGGAATCACAGCC
>Ga0194115_10005614_pt1 | contig 12995 bp, 11 predicted proteins | sample TA2MahsurfametaG_3_FD_148656 | JGI IMG/M metagenome (GOLD analysis project Ga0194115, IMG submission 148656) | Freshwater microbial communities from Lake Tanganyika, Tanzania - TA2015002 Mahale S4 surface | ecosystem: Environmental > Aquatic > Freshwater > Lake | place: Tanzania: Lake...
GGATTGTTTCACAAGTCGACCCATGGAAGCAGGTAGTATTTCCGCACGGTTTTCCTGGGACATTGCAAGTGGGTCCATACCACCCTTCAGCACAGGTGCAGTATTGGAAATTTCCATCGTGGAGTGCCCACATTGCAGGATGCGTTGCGTCGTGATACGACTTCATACCCAAGGTACATTCACCGTCATTGGCGCATAGCAAGGCACATTCTGGGACAAAACCGGTATCAAACTCACAATGTGGACCACGATGTCCAGCTTTGCATTGGCATGGATTGACAGCATTGTCGACACATGGAGCGCCATGGGCACAAAACTGATCGGTATCTCCTTCACACTTTTTCACCTTAATTTCGCAGAATTTTCCAACCATGGTTTCTCCCTGGTGTTCGGCTCCAGTGCAGTTGCAGTACATCATGGAGTGGTTACTCAAAACTTTCTCCAATCCTGGAATGCACCTTCCACCGTGGTAGCAAAAATGACCGGTATCACCACACTTTTCGTAGTGACGGTTGCATCTTAGGCCCGTCCGATTGGTTGGGCACCGACAGTGCCAACCATGTTGATCGGTTTCAACGAGAAAATCCAAGGCCTTTCCATTGACATCCTTGGGGTGCAAAGCAAAATTCGAGCTCCCCCTGATGCACTCGACACCCTCATGGCATGTAAGGTTTGCTGCTTTACATGTTGCCGCAATACTCTGAGAAGCCACCTCAGTTGCACTGAAAGCGAGAGACAACAAAATTAAGAGTGCTTTCATGATTCGCAAACGAAGGACAAAAGTGAGGCCAAGACTGTTGCGAGAACAATGAAGAAAAAGACCCACGACCCGAAGCTCTTGCCGTCGAATTTTACAGTTATTATGCCACAGACTAACCTCCACCGATCCCCGCAGGAAAGATTTTGGGCTATCGTCGACGCCTATTTTCTTCTTCAGCGCCAAAGTCGTCTGTTGGCGCGCCAGGCATGTCTCCAGCCAATTGGGTGGCGAAGGACGCTTGAAAACGATCCACGGGACTCCGGAACTTGGATCCCCCGTCTTCGCTTCATAATTACGGTGGGCGAGAAGTCCCGAGAGAACGGACCAGTCGCGCGTTCTTATCATACGGCGTCGAGACAATTGGATAGTGGACCAGTATACCACACGTATATGCAAACATACCGGTATATTACGAGCACCGACGCGACGCTTGTTGTAGGCAACGAATTTGGTCGACAACTGTAAATATGCGCTTTTCCACCATGGCCGTTATTCCGCTTGTCCCCATAAATCGTTATATGCATAAATCGGACACTGAGTCGACGGCAGACACTACCACGGCAAAAAGTCATCAACTACGGTATGCATACGGTAGAAAATAATTGAATTCCTACTCTATCGAGAGAGTGATCCAGGCGCATGTCGACTGCCAGATAGAACGTTAGCAGCACCTTCCAACGGAATCTGAAGAAAATCGTGGATACATGGTTCGGTGACAGAAGAGAGCGAGAGATTGAGAGGACAAGCGAAAGCAGAGAACATTCTCCACTTCGGCATGCCGATGATGATCAAGGTTTCCTCTCGGAACTATCGCAGACATGTCATCGGATTAATGCTGGTGGCGTTCCTTTTTCTGTTCCTTGTCTCTTGGGCCGACGATCCTTGCAATTCTTCGGAGGATTTGACAACTACGAAATGTCTCTGTCCAGAGGGATCGACGGGACCCTCCTGCACACATTCCATCGACGAAACACAACGAGGACCGATAGAGAAAGAGACCAATGAAGTTCCCTGCAACTTGACCTGCGAGGAAGGAAGTCATTGTGTCATTGAAGAAAACGGGGACCAATCTTGTCAATGCACACTCGGGACGCCATGCACAAGACAACATCCACTAGAGATGAAGGAAGCGGAATGTGATCCTCCATGTCCAGACAACGCTATTTGTCAGAGAGTCGATGAAACGGGTGTTCTGGGTTGTTCGTTTCCTCCGAATTCCTTGGAAGTGACATTGAATGATTCCATGACTGTTGCTTCTGGTGAGCGAAGACTGGAATCATCGCAGTCGATGGGATTAGAATGTAGTCTACCCTGTAAGGAAGGTACGATATGTATCGCACAACAAAATGGAATCATGGCTTGCCAGAAACAGATAGATCAATCCATACGATCACTGACAGCAACAAACAGTCCATCGACAAGTCCATCCAGCTCGACATCCGATTCAAGCTCCACGGCATGCTCGTTACAATGTACACATGGGGAAACTTGTACTTTGGATCCTACGGGGCAAATACCAACTTGCTCGTGCCGTCCGGGCTTCACGGGGGATTTATGCGAAGCCATTATAGAAAAACCCTGTGGCCCAAATACTTGTTATCATGGTAGTCTGTGCGTCGTGGGAAGCGATGGTGCCTTATCCTGTGATTGCCGAACCATCAACGATCCGACACGACATTATGGAGGAAAGTTCTGCCAATTCGATTCGACACTTTACTGTTCCAATCCAGCCTACTTTTGTTTCAATGGAGGCCGATGCAAAGATGAAGGCCTTGGGTAGGTGCCTAGACTGTTGAGATTCCTGGTCGTTGTGACTTTGGGGGGATTGCCTGGATACCTAACCAATGTGTACAATGTCGTTTTAGCAAATATTCGTGTTTGTGTCCGCTAGAATGGACAGGAACATCTTGTGAAACCGAACGTCCGGAAACACCGAGCGACGGGAGTGATATCATTCAAGGTAATCAATGCAACATGACATGCTTCCATGGAGGGAGGTGTCACAAGGGGGAGGTTGTGGTGCCTACCGGTTCTAGTCAAGATATCACAACCGTGCCGACTGGGGCTTCCGAGCACTGTGTTTGTCCAGAGGGATATACCGGCCCGCAGTGTGAGCATTCCTACAAAGTATGCGGCAACGGCGAACATATGTGTCTACATGGTTCAGTGTGTGTACCTCCGAAGGATGGGAACCATCGTTGGACGTGTGAATGCCACGATACGTCGGGAAACACCTGCAATCGTCATATCTCGAGAGAATGTACCACACTAGACTCTCACAAAAGTGTCTACAGTGGAATGGACAGCCTAATCCTATGTGTGAATGACGGCGTCTGTACATCTTTCACTCAAGACGGACGAACGTAAGTTTGTTTTGTGTAGGTGGGTTGGTGGTTGTTCTCTCCCAATCACTAAACTGGTTGATTCGGCACCATTTTTTTATCATAGATATCCGGCTTGCAAGTGTCCTCCCAGATATACAGGTCCTCATTGCGAATTCCTGAAGGAGGGTTACGACGATTCGACAATCGCGACCACCAGATCACATGGTTCTGTTCTTGGTATCATCGTGGGACTCCTTGTGAGCGGTGCTGTCATCATATTCGTAGTCCTGATGATGAATCGACAACGCAGAAGACGGCGACTTAATCGACAGAAAACTTCAATGATTGAATTTGCTCACATCAACGAACAGGTAGAGACATCACCGTCGATGGAAGAGCTGGACTTTGAGGACGAGAACATGGAAGAAGTAGAATTGCTGTAGGATGCCTTTCGGAAGGATGATGGTCTTGCCGTCCCTACCCTGTTGCGCACGCGACAGCAAGCAGCAGAAGTTGTCACTGAGCCTCGTCCTTTCGGAACACTTCTTTGACATGTCATCCTTCTTTGCCGCAAGACTGATATCATCACACGTCTCTTGCAACTCGAACGTGGCGGCGTCGTGTCGTACTATCCTCGGGGTTCACGGCATATTTTGGGGCGGCCGGGGGGAAAGGGTGGGGTTAGTATGCATCCAGGCCTACTAGAGTCGGGAAAATCCACTCGAAGTCCAAGGATTTGTATAGTCTCGTCATATGGAAATGTTTCGTTCTTGGCCGTTACAGCATGATGGCCCAAACAGACTTCGATCTTCAAGATGAGAACAACTGCTTCGTCATCGTCATCTACAGAGACTATGTGTTACGATCTTGAAGTTTCAGGGACTCGAGCGCAGAGAACAGAGGGGAGATCACAAAAGTGTACCACCTGTGCGGTTGAATTACGAGGCGGAAAAAAAATGATCGTACTTTAGTCCTCAACGAACAACAATCTAAAGTGGTTTACTGTTAGACTCGAGATTATTGTACGTGTTACCGAGTCTGCTACCCCATGTGGAACGTTCCTTTTCCAAGGAGAGAAATCTCATGGCCCTACGAAGGCATCTCCTCAGCAGTGAAAGTCAAGGACCTGCAATCGTATCAAAACATTAGTCCTCCCCGGGTAGCGAATTCTCATCCTCTTCCTCATTTCGAAGGAATTCGACTGCCATGGGGGTAGGTACTACCGATCTTTTACGCTTAGTTCGAAGTGTTACCTTGGCCCAATTTCCCTGCGATCCTGGAGCGACGATTTGACATTCACCCTCAAAAAAGGATCGGACACAATCTTCACCCTCCTCAAGTCCCACCAAAATAAGATCTGGTAGGGGGTATAAGCTAAGTGCAGAATCGTAATTCCAGTACGTCGGTGCCTTGGGAAGTAAATGACCCTGTGAAAGGATCGAATGAAGGATCCTACTCTTGACAGTCTCTCGGGTGGAACTCCGAGCAGACAATATCTCATTCTGAAGATGATGTTGAATCATATCCTGACGATACAGAAGGACTTCATGATGATTATCATAGTGGAGACGACATGGGTTACTGACAAAGTGGACCTTGGCATTCAACTCATGTGAGAAGGAAGATGGTGCCTTGATTGCTGGAATAGGCCAACACATACTTGGAGTATCGTTCGGACCAGACATAATGAACACTTCGTGGTTCGATGGGAGAGGCTTTAGGATACGACAAATCTCCTCCAAGGCGACAGAGAGTGACATGGTAGATCCTGTAGTAAAATTGCCCATGAGGACCAACAGAACTTGCTCTGATTCCTCTAGGGAAATCAATCGATCGACTAACCGTTTGAGTTCTGTCATCATGATGGGTTCGTCGACCGCCACATTCACCATCGTATAGATGGACATAGACGCCGTCGAATGATTACCAGTAAATCCTCCCGGGAGTGGAGGAATATATGGCTTTGACAATGCCTTGGATTCGATAGGGGGGAGTTTAATCGTATGGACATTGAAACAACCGTCTTCGTAATATCCTTCCACTAATACAATACATCCATCGGTATAGATTCCACGGGTATCTAATCTTGCATTGGAAAGGATGTGAAGTTGAAGACTTCCAGTCAAATCCTCAAGTTCGAATGCGGTTGCGACAATCCCTTTTGCTTCAGCAAGTGTCGACGAAGTTGAATTGGCATGTAAAAGTCCCAACAACCTTTGTGATGAGGTAACACTCGTACCTAATAGTCGATCAATAGTAGTAAGATGTGAGACTGATCGAGATACCCGTTGCTGAACACGTAAGAAACGTTGAGAAAGCATTTCAATTCGATCTTCCACAGTACCGAATAAAGAGGGACGACCAGATGATTTGTCACCATATGCAAACTGTTGCCGTAAAGAGTCATATATCAAAGTTGGTGTATCGAAGGCATCGATGACCTTCCAATCCACAGCAGGAGTCGGTTGTTTCATTCGACGTGTCAACGTTTCTTCTCGAGTTTCCATGTACACATCATCCTGTATGATCTCTTCATCTCTATTCGGATTCCCCAACATATCATGTAACGTAGTTTGTTTCGTATTCTTCGTTCCACCTGATGTCGTAGTAGTCGTCATCTTATCATTCTTGATACTCCCTTCGATGATTGTACAACGCTTTACGGCATCCTCCCAAAGTGGAAGAGTGATAATCTTTTGTGAAGAACGGGCTAATAATCCTTGTAAACATTCCAAGATGGGAATAAGATGATCGAAATCTTGTTCGTTGGATGAATAATTGTTTTGTAGCATAACTTGCATCACCTTTGGTTGGATATGAAGACCATAATTCCTAGCGGTCTTCACCAGTTGTCGTCTGCGTTGCATGGATGACATCTTATCACTAGTAAAAAGAAACACAAAATTGTCGTTTCGTTAGTTTTTTTGTTTGCTTTTCCTTTCAAGTCAAATTACGTTTTGAGGATGCACCCGCGTAAGTATGATACACAAACAAGTGACTCCTCCTCTTGATGCATGGTGGGCGACGGCGACTGCAGTGTGACGACGAAGGAGTGGGTGCATTGCCTTTGCTACCGACGCGCGCCAGCCGAACCAACCGAATTGGCGCGAACTCCAGTGGATTAGAACGACTCGAGCCTAGTCCATCGATGGCAGACCTCTGAACCTAGAACAAAACGAATAACTTACAGTTTTACTTTGTCCTACTAGATGGTCTGCTATTCAACAACCACAATCCTACAGTACCATCCTCTGCACCGACACGATGGGGAGGGTTTTGTGTATGTGACCTCGCCAAGCGTCCTTGCTCTACCCTGCTGGTATCTGGGTGAAAGTTGAAGAGAGCAATGGGTAGCGGGTCGACCTTGCAAGCTCTCTAGTCGTGCCTCTAGCACTCGATCTCTAGTTTCGCATCTGCCCTGCAATGTCATGATCCTTTACAACCTTATTTTTAGACAGATAATGGGAAGCAAGTGGCGATCACTGTAGAGGCGAAGACATGTCCATAGGGTTGTTCTATTTTCTTTCAATCTACTCTGTATATTCCGTTCAAGGAGCCAGACCTCACTGCGCATCTCGTATCGCCGACTACCAAGAGCTCTGAGTCCGTCCTAGATATCAAGGATAGTGGAGTCGCCATCATGCCTCCCACAAGTAACAATGCGGTAAAAATCATCAATCCATTTTCTTGTTTTGTGTTGCTGCAATCCTTGGATCGATGGGGAGGACCTGTTGATCACCCTTTTTCGAATAGACACCAAAGGGTTGGACAGGCTTTTTCTTCTTCTTCTTTTTCGTTAGGGCCGCTTCGACCTCATGAGTACGGATGACGAAGAGTGTCATCTCGATGAATAACATTATTACACCACTTACGACGCCGACAATGACACGTTTAATGTCCGTCCCACCCGTCGTACGGGCAGAAAATTCTTCTCCAAAGAAATAATCAAAGATCCCTCCTGCAAAAAAGTACATAAAACATCCAAAGGATAATGGTGCGACGATCATATTCAATCCGACCGAGGCAGCATACGTCATAGATCGTGTCGTCACATCGTCCTGAATTTCACGATGTAAATTATTCGTTATACGGATGTACTTCGTTTCCTCGTTTTGAAGCCGTAATTTCATCATCCGTTGATTGAATTTTCTCCTCTCCTTGCTTTCTTCTTTTTCGGCTGGAGGTGGTGTGAAGTAGAGGGTTGTCCCCGCTAGGGCCTTGTCAAGTGTGTCCCTACTTGGGACTAGAGTTTCAAGTGCCGAAATGATTTTCATAGGGACGTATTCTGGATCTTGATTCGGATGTGGCCCATCCTTCAAAATTTGAATGGCAGCCTTTCGTTGAATATTTCCACCCACCGATAGAGTGGAATCCCCAACTTGAACCTTTGAATAAAATTCCTTCCAAATTTCAAGGAGGGCTGTATTGACCCGAACTCCCTCTAATTTCTTGTCATAGGTTGGCAATGGAGAAACTGCAGTAGCATCGATCGTCGTCGTAGTCGTTTCGCTCATCATTGAGGCAAGAGTAGAAAATGACAATCTATACCGGTCGTGTCTCGATTCACTGTCACATGCCCGTCAAATCGTCGAATGAAGCTGGTAAAGTTGCTCGCCGTTTGGACTTTGGACGTGTCGAGTGTCGAGTCTTCAATGAGGTACCGTAGGTACCCGTATGACTTGGATTCTTGCGATACCGTACATATGTAACTGATGACGTCTGTGAGAGTCGGAGTCTATCGTATCACACAAGTCAATGCCGTTCCTTTTTCCCTCCAAATTTCATTGGCTCCGCGGAAGAGGTGGTAAGGGGTTTCCCAAATACTGTCGAATCGTTCCAGTGTGGATCCATATCTGATTGTTGCGGGACTTGAGGGGTTATGAATTTAAATCGAACAACGCCAAGATTATCTTGGATAGTGAAATCCTTGTGTGAGAGAGAGAAAAATAATGAATCCCCCCGCAACGGATCCCCAACGGGGCGGAAGAAGGAGGGAAAACTCTCACCATTTGAAATTGACTGTCACAGTCATTACTGTACTGTATGGATCCGATCGGATCTTTCCTTTTTCTCATGGCTACGTATGATATTCCTACGCATGGGAGGTATCTTTTTTTTCGTTTTTCTCCTTTTTCGAAAGAATGTCTGTGCTACGGACTATGGAAATGAGAGGCCACCATCGACAGATAAGACTCGACATCACAAGCGTGACATGGATTCGGAAATTACACTTTGGTGTACCATTACTAGGAGTTGGCGTACGGTCCAGGTAGTGTAGCTCATAGATTAGAAGAAAATCGCAAGTTCCGATGCGAGAGAGTTTCGGTTCCAATCATAGCGTAATAGTAGTAGCTAACGTTAGCTCGACGCAAGTTCTTCAGTCCTGCTCAAGCTAGACCTCTGCGCCAAACGTCAAACATAAGTCACTTCGCTTCAATTTGCAAGAAACCGGAGTTGAGCGTCAAAAAAAGGTTATAGTAGAGAGTTTAAATAGTAATGGAAAATGAAGAGAATGCGACGTCCTAAGTAGTAGGACGCCAAACCGATAAGAATCGTGGAAAGTGGTAGAATAACTTTTGGTGGTTGAGGCTTGCGATATCCAATTTATAGTCCGTTGCTGCATTCTGTGTCCATACAATCAGCGGCTGGATCCGCATGACAGTTCGGTGCTGCCATGACTGATACAGGAGAGGTCGTCCGGCTATGATTTTGTTCATGAGCTTGAGCAAAGATCTTCAAAAGACGAGTTCGGCAGGCATGGACCTGGGGTGTATTAATGTCAATAAGGGATCTATCAAAGGGAAGCCTTGTGTGGAGCTTACGCTCGGGTAGGAGTCGATCAATAGCGATCAGGATCCCAGCAATGGCGATTTCGGATGGCTTGTAGGATACGAAAAAATAATCCATCACGGAGAGTTCGACCATGAATTGGCATAGATCATGAACTTCATGATCGTCGATAGCAAGGAAGAATAGGAAGTGCTTCACAAAAATCTGAGGTGTTGGAGGATGGACATGCCACTGCAAGCGTTGCAGTACGTCATGTTCCATCTTCTCCATTTGTTGCAGAGTATAGTAGCCACGGCTGAGCTGAAGGATCGTATCCATGGAGGATTTCGATCCTGGAATAAGGAGATGTCTGTATTCATTGAGCTTGACAGATAGGTAGAGGCAAGTCATTGCCAAGAGTTGGAACCGATCCTTATCCACTGTACATGGATAAACGGCGAGATATCGATCTAAGTGGTTCATCGCGATACATACCACCTCACGGCGTAGATCGAAATGATCGACGACTGCAATGGACAGATATGATAAGACTTGCTTATTCGATGATGCAAGAGGCGATCAAGATTTTTGTTCCATCATCCCAAAAACTTACCCTGATAGGCCCACTCACAAATCTTTTCACGCCAATGAGTGTTAATGCCAGAGTATGAAGATTCATCGGACTTTGTATTGTAGTGAGGATTGGTCTGGGCGACATCCGACTGTGCAGAGCTATCTTGTGATTTCCTCTTCTTACTGGGACTTTCAGGACAAGAACCACAGTCATCAGAGACCGAAGAAGCCCCCAAGGACGCTTCTATTGCCGCATCCTTCAAAATCCTTGTCAGGTAATCGGAGGTCCTGTAGATCGTCGCCTCTTGCAACAGGAGAACTTGTAATCGTTCTGTTGCATCCACCATCTTCTTTATCTAATAACTTTAGAATTAGAGATTATGGGAGAAGTAAAGTCGTGGTGGTGATCGACGACGATCAGATTCTTCGCCCTCCAAACGGAATGGACGAAGAGATTTTTATGAAAACGTAGACGCCTGAACAATTCCGCTGTTTTCAGCCAACCCAATCCGCGGCCGCATGCAGTCGTCGGTCGGTCGAGAGGCAAGAGAAGAAAAGATGGTCGGGGGAGCAGGGGGGTTTTGTTCCCGGGGGGAAAGCGAAAGGCGAAAGCGAAAAACAGGAATTCGTACATCGGTACGTCAATCCTATGGGGCGCGCGCCCGCCAGCGAATGAAAAAGGTCAAAAGATACCGACTTAGTACTGTATGTCATACCTCTTACAAGAATTAACCCTAGTCGGCTGACCGGAGTCACCGACCGATGATAAATGCCCCTCGGTGTCGCCGAATATTGGATGCTGAGGCTGACCCTTACGGTGAGGTGCTCCCCGAACAGAAACGGAAAAATAAATCCTCCGAAGCGGAGATTCTCTTGGTTTCCGTCTGGAACGGCCCAACCGACCCTTAGAGCACTGGCAAAAGTTTCTATATACGGGATAAAGCGTCCGTTAACAACACCGTTTTTCGCCCCGGCAATGGCAAAAACAGGCCTTCTTTGGCGAATCCGGAGAATTCGCCCAACATCACCCTTTATCCTTATCCCTATATACGGGATATTTTTGAACCGTTGCTTTCCGTTTCTGTGCCAGCCGTAAGAGCTCTGATTACAGTTATCTCGAGATTTTTCGCACTGCATAAAAATGGCTCTTTATGCAAAGCAACCCGGAGTATGTGACGTGGCAAGCAGGTTTGTGCACGAAATGCGAAACGTCTATGCACCTTGTATTGCCGCTTGTTTTGTGCAAATTCGCTGTTTTGCGCCGCTTTGATGACGAAGGGTTAATTGTTGTAAGAGGTATGACATACAGTACTAAGTCGGTATCTTTTGACCTTTTTCATTCGCTGGCGGGCGCGCGCACCATAGGATTGACGTACCGATGTACGAATTCCTGTTTTTCGCTTTCGCCTTTAGCCAAAGAAAAAGTAGAAGTTTCGAACGATAGTAGACATCTACCAAACTGCCACCTCGAGCCTTCGGCCGGGGGGGGAAGGGGGATGAGTGAGAGAGTGCACGCGTCGACGGAAGAATTCCGTGCCCTTTGTTCGTCTTGTAGCGGTATCCGGTAAAGTACATTTCTGTAACACGATGATATTTATGGAACTACCGTACCACACCTTCAGTTTTGCAGTTTTCCACTGGTGAGTCGACGTAAAAGTCCAGACCAGGACGAGGAAGAAAGAAATGCCCTTAATTAAATGAATGAACTTCCCGTTCTCATACGGAAGATGTCCGAGCCATCCCAGCCATCGAGGGATTTTCCTCATCGTCGTCGTCTCTCTGCGCGTCCTGCTGCACTTCCGGCCCCCTCTGCAGTACTGTTGACGCTATCATATCTTCGTCATGCCGCACCCCCCCCCGTGGGGGCCGTCGACGTCGCGCATTCTCCCACGATGATGATGGGGAGAACAAGAATATCGGAGAAAAAACATAAAGTGAAAAAAAAGTATCCTACCTTGGAAAACTGGCTCGCATCGGCTTCTTTGAGGAAAAGGTTTTCTCCTCAGTGGTCCTATGGTATAACATACTCTGATTCTCCCCTTGATGAAAGATGTGGTGGTGTTGGTAGGAGGGGAGGAATTCACTACCCGGGTATTGTGGTCGTTTTTTTTCATGTTTTCTTTGTCGATTCATTCCAATTCATGATTTCTTGACGATTATCACCATGAAAAAGTTGAAAGGGACAAAGGGGTTGCATCTCCTCTCCTATGAGCTCTTGGCCTTAGCATGGTAGTACTTTGTAAAAATGATTGTATCTTTCCACGACACTCGCTGGACAAGAACAAAGTCCACACCGCTGCCCCTCTAGGAGTATACCATCGGTCCTTTACGGATCCTGTACTAACTTAGACACTTCTCTCGTGTAGCCTTGCCAACCGTTTGTCTTCTGAATGTCCCCGTTTCTGTCGCTCCTACGCTATCCCCATTGTTGCCTTTGAACATGACAGTAGGAAGCATTCGCTGGTCCCGCGCCCTTGAGACGTCGTTGTTTGTTGATCCGCGTTCGACGTTCGACACAATCATTGGTTGATGTGACAGTGAGAATCTGGATTTTCGACCCCTCCGACTAACCTATGCGACGGGAGATCCCGAATCCCGATCACGGACGGATTTTGTTTTTCGAGAATCTTTCAATGCCGTCCTTTCGATTCCCACCGATGGCAGGAGTGTCACATCGAAAGCAGTCTTTGTAGGGAATACAATAGGATGGATTGCTACTCGAACGAGAATCTACATGTACTCCTGAAACAGGAGGTAGGAGCCTATGCGACGTATGATTACCTCCGAGGAATGACATCTGAGGACCGCTTACAGAACAACCATCCGAAAGAAGAAGTCAATCACGGATCCACATCTCACGATGAAGACGATGAGGATCCTGGAAGGACTGGATCCGTTTCTCGCAAACGAAAACGTATATCGCCGAAGATGATGACCACACATGCAGATATCGACCTCATCATCAAGGCTCGTCGTGATCGACAGGTATGGCGTCAAAGAGTATGTTTGTGGTTTTACGCAGGTACGAAAGAAGAACAAAAAGAAAAACAGGTGATGGGACGGAGCAGGATTGACGACGACGGTTCAAAATCTTGGTACGACTCACATTTTGTTTTCTTCTTGCTGAATCGATACTATCTCACACTCTTCTTCTCCATTGGATGAAGTCGTCGACCATATTGGAATGTCAAGAGAAGTTGTCACTGTCGCTATGAATCTATTAGATCGATACAGTGCGACAATCCAGCATCATGAGGAGACATCTGGATGGATGAAAGAAGATGTGACGCTGGATACCATTTTCAAACATGACTTCCAATTGACATCCATGACATGTTTGTGGATCGCGTCAAAACTATTTGGTAGACAATATATTCCTTCATCTTCTTCTGTAGTACTAGTAGGGGACGAAGAAGAAGACTGCAGCACCGTCTCATCATCATGGTCATCTATCCTACGTCTACGTGACATGATGACGACGAAACGTTGGTTTTCAATGATCCAACTGGATAAAAAGGAAAGAGAGATTTTGACAACTCTTTCCTGGAAGGTCCATCCTCCCACGCCAC
>Ga0194115_10005622_pt1 | contig 12984 bp, 13 predicted proteins | sample TA2MahsurfametaG_3_FD_148656 | JGI IMG/M metagenome (GOLD analysis project Ga0194115, IMG submission 148656) | Freshwater microbial communities from Lake Tanganyika, Tanzania - TA2015002 Mahale S4 surface | ecosystem: Environmental > Aquatic > Freshwater > Lake | place: Tanzania: Lake...
AATGACTTTTTTTCCGGCGCGCCGAGAACTTTTTTGGGAAAAATGAAAAGTTCTCGGAGCATGTTCTCGGTGCGATAAGGATCGGCCTTATTCGTGGGACGAGGAGCGAAGCAGATTTCTTCGTGGGTTCCCAAGTTCCGAATTCGGCCAACTCGACGACAAGCTCGAATCACTATTCTCCCCCTATCCAAACGCGCTACAATAGCTACCGTACCTAGGTACCGTAGTAGCCTCTCCGTGTTCGCAAACTTTTCTTCCCGAGGTGCGTTTTTAGAGGTACATACCATGATTATCCGTAAAAAGGGAAAGTAGAGTCTATTGGCCTATGAAAGGTTCAATTCAGGGTGTAGCGACAAAGATCAATCGCAACCCCCCCCTTTTTCGTTTCAGTACAACCTAAAGAATACGCGGGATATCAATTCCGTATCCTAAATATGAGGCCATAATTGTCAAGTTCATAGCCGCTTATGCCGCCATCATCCCCCTTTGGAGTTCATCAATAATTTCATCGTCGCTCAAATCAACCCGTGCCTTGAATAGAAGCTCACGGATAGTTTTGCATCCATTGCAAGCATTTATCACTTCGACCAAGTGATTTGCAAAGTCATCCACCTTGATGTCGTTTAAGGCCAATACGAAATCACTCGACAATTGATCCATCATGGCAAAGTAGACTAGCATCGGGCGAAGGGCGTCCTTGAAGTCATCAACCGTATTCCTCATGCTACTACTGCTCGTTGCGGATCGTACTCGACTACTCGCAGAACCGATTCCCGAGGTACCGTCGATGTCTTCATTCATACAGGCAAGTTCCAATAGATCGGCTTCGTCCACAACATCCCAGTCCGCAAAACCTGCTGCTCGGCGGCGTCGGTTGCCACTGGACCAGTTTCCAGAAGTTGACGTACTACTACAACCACTGCTATCAATTCCTGAAGCATGTCTTCGGCCAGCTCCATTGATCAGGCCCCGCAAAAAGTAGTCACGACCTAGAATCCATCGTCGCTTGGGATGTGGGCTCTCGTCCTGGTAAGTAGTAGTAGTCGTCGTCATTGCAGACGCGGCGTCGGATTGATAGTCCTGCCGAGTATTGTGAAACAGGATACAAGTCAAGGCTGCCATAGTCGAAGAATCAGCAATCCCCCGATGGAGTAACGAATGACCGCGTTTGCTGTAGTCCGAGGCGTGAGCAATAGCTCCAGCAGCCAAGAAACCCGCGCTCAAATGACGAGCGTGCTGCGCCGTCTCGGGTGCATCAACCTGGGCATCCTTTTCAAACATATCGGCCATCAACAATTGATGGAAGACTAACTGGCAATTGGAAAGTAACGACCCACCACCACAATCAACATTCAATGGCTCGCCGTAGGCCATCCGGAGGAGCAATAAGCGAACGTCATGAAGTACATTCCAAAGCATCGACTTCGGCCGCGCACCCAAAAGATTCGAAATAGCCGTCTGATGCTCCGTCAAGGCCACATCGACTGCCACCAGGGGTACCTGGGAGCTTCGAGAGGTAACTAGCGGCATGATAATGTTGCATTTCACTCGTGAATTCCGAAGTGTCGCGCCTTCCCATTCACTCTTGGGTGCCTTGGGATGATTGCGATCTACTTGCCTTGCTCGATTGTGGCAACTAAAGTGAATGGCATTCCCAGCAGAGACGGTGGTGGTGAAGGATGCTGTTCGTTGGTTACTTGTCATACTTGACAAAACTGCGCGAGAACTTTCCTTGAGATCTTCCCCTACAGCGCGCGCAGCAGGATACCATTCCAAAGCGGCATGCGAATCGGACAGCGAGCTGGGCAGACTGGGAAGCGATGTCAACAACGAAGTCCCATCGATATGGTTTCGTCCACCACACTGATGCATTGGGATAGATACTTTCTTTACGTACGCGTAGAGACCCAACAATTCCGATGGCTGGAGTGTCTTGCCTTCTTGACATACCGCACACGTCAATCCGGTTTCATCCTCCATATCTTCCATCTCCGTCATCCAAGCAGGTTTTGTAGGAGGAGCTGCTTCCTTGGTTTTGCTTGTTTTCCGACGCTTCGAAGCTGGTGCTGCTGATGATGAAGTCGGTTCCGAATTGCCAAAAAGACCCAAGACAGGGGCCAACAGCGAGGCGGCCGTACCACGAACGCTAGGGCCGCCACCCGAAATCTGATCCGCTGGTCGCTTGCCATCGTTGGAAACTTTCTTCGAACCAAATGTACCCATTCCCATTAGAGTCTTGTTGCGGCGTTCCATGGCAATCTCCTTCTTTCGGTCCCGCGTCTTCGTACGCAGGGTTTCGACTTGCTTTGCCACTGGCGAGTCTTCCGATGTCAACTCATCTAACAGGGTTTCAGCCACAAGTCCCAGATTCTTTATCAATACTCGGGAACTCGTGTTGTCGGACGTTGATTCAAGCCAGTGGCATGCCTTGATAAGCAAGTGCCCTTGGTCGTTACCAAAGTTACCCACTATGACTTGGGTGGGTCCGTGACCCTTGCATAAACCTATCAGCATATCAAAAGCTGTCTTCAATCCCGGTCGTTTGACATAAGTCTGCCAACACTTCAACAGGCTTTCCGTTTCCGGCGTTTCGTCCTTCGCCCATAGGCAAGCGGACCATCCGGGGGGCTCGGGGGGTAGTTGTTCCAAGACGAAATTCGCGATACGTTCTACGAAGCCACACTCAATGAGTTCAGATCGAAGACAGTTGCACACATCGTTAGCCGGCAAGGCGATTGATGTGTGAACAAAGGTCGCCATGAGAATATCTTGACGATCATGGTCCTTATCGTCACGATCACCGTCCCGAAGTAACGTCTCGTCAAAGTGACGTTGGAATTCAGAAGCGAGCTCTTTTGAGAGCGCCAGTTGACCGTAGGTCAAGTAGGGTAACAACTTGGCAATGACGTTTCGTAGTGGTCGACTCAAGGATGACGTCTCAATAGCCACCAACAAAAGACGAAGTGTAGACGCATCTTCGGCTACTTCTTCCCGGACTTCCACATAGCTCATACTCGACAATAGCATATCCGACGCCAAGATCTCAATCAACTCTTGGAGTTCCTTAGCGGTCGGGTTACGCTCGGATAGGCCTTCCCCTTCAAGGGCATGAAGGACATCCAACAAAAGCCGAAGTAGTATGGTAGGAGCTCTCGCCTGGAGCAGCAGCTCCCGATTGCTTGCCAGCTTTGCTGAACAGGAGAGCAATGTCAATCCCGGGTAGGGTTTGCACGTTTTGAAGTGGTTACGCGTCAGATTCTCTCCGTTCCCTACATCATCCCGTCGAATCCGTCGAAGTGTATCATTGATGTTACGCTCCAGCGACTTGAGAAGGCAAGAAACTCCTCGACCTTCAGTAAGCAGTCTTGTCATACCGAACTCTTTTTCGAGTTTGCGCTCGACAGATTTGGGATCTGCCGATTCAGAGGGTGCTTCGGGGTCGTCTAATGTCGTCACGGTATCTTCAGTAGCTTCTCCATCGACACCAGTGAGACGATACGTGATTACCATAGGCGGCAAATCTGCCAGGGGCGTATCCTCCTTGATGGTGTTGCCAGTTGCGTCTGGAGATCCAAGACCGACTCCACTAAAGATCATGCTCAATCCGCCTCGCGAGGAAATCAAGGATCTGGTCCTGCCACTCGCTAAAAATTGAGACAAGGCTGAACCTGCCTGAGATGCCCCACCCCCGCCCTGTTGGGAATGCATGAGATGCTGTTTCCACAACACTTGATGGACGACACGGAGCTTGAGATCCACGTCCAGAATCTTATTCGCGACAAGAATCTCCAGTAGTTCTGCCGAATCGCCCATTTGCAAATCATTGGCAATATGTTGTCGTAAATCACGGACTGTAGGTTCTTCGTCCTTCTTGATCTGCTGTAACGAAATAGGATTCCGACTGAGTGATCCTCGGAAAAAGTCTTCCTGCGTCGGTGCTCGGCGCATGATAATTTTGGAATTCGCTGGCGTCTTGGGTGGAGTTAGAATATTCATGATGCTATGCAGGAGGTCTTTTTCGGCTGCAACCGACAGGTCATGTCTGACCCCTTTGGCCTGACCCACCGCCGCCGGATATAACGATGCTAGGACATGATGGCAAGCCTTGAGATAAATTGTTTTTCGGATTTCTGTCACGCAAGCAGGAGGACTAATAACTGGAGGTGGACGTTGATACTCGTCGTTGTCTTGCAAGTCCAAGAGACGCTGTCGAAAGGTATTGTCTTCGTCGTCCTCTTCTCCATGAATGACAATGTCGTGTTCGTCTTCCTCCTCATCTTCGTGATCATATTCACAGTCATCATCCTCTTCATCATCGCTATCAATTTCTTCATCTTGATCTTCGTCATCGAGATGAATCAGTCCACTACCACCGCCACCACCACGACCAGGATCGTCGTCACCGTCGCCACCATCGGCAGAATCATGCCCAGCAGACGGATTCGTTTTTGCTTCGTTGCAACCGGCAGTAGATGTACGAAGTTTGCTGGTCAACTTTTGCGATCCACCGCTTCGTTTGGCTGTCTCCATCGGATCTTGTTCATAATTTCGACCTTCCAGTTCTTCGTATTCCTCCATCTCCTCATCCTCATCATGGTGATTATGATCGTCTTCGCCGCTGTTGTCATCCTCTTCTTCATCATTATCATCATCTTCATGACAATGCATCATTTCGTCTCCTTCCTCCTCTCCTTCTTCAGGATCGTTGTCGTCATGGAGAAGGTCACCCTCGGCGCCATCCTCTTCCTCGTCTTCCTCCTCTTCATCTTCGTCGTCATCTTCGTCATGATCATCATCTTCGTCGTTATCATCATCATTGAAACGATCGTCGTCTCGTCCCATGCTGTCTAGTGGTTCCATGAATGAAGGGAGAGGGGGTGGTGGTGGTGGCGGCGGCGGCGGAGGATGTACTGGTCTCCGCAAGGAAGATCGAATTCCTGGACGACTCGGTGATGGATTCAACAGGGTCGAAAGGGATGATGCGAGTGATGTAGAGTTGTTGCTGTTTCTGTCACTACGGCTGCTGTTGGTGTTGGTTCTGGTTCGCGCTGCATTCGAACTCATCGCGTACAAGGAGGACCAATCGGGTCTCGATGCCGCGGTTGTCGTCGTGGTAGTAGTCGTATCACCCGGAACGGGGAGCGGTGGCAACTCGAACAACGACGATGAGGATGACCCCATGCTCGGCAATATGCTTGGCACTGTCGAGGATGAGCCTTGGGACGTCAACCGGAGACCAGGACTGTTGGTAGATGTCGTCGTCGTAGCAGTAGCCGAGACAGTACTCGCCGCAGCAGTAGTACTACGGCTATCTATAGTCGTGGATCGGGTCGTACCCCCACTCGGGAGGACACGTGACACTGCCGATGAACGTGTAGTGGTGGTACTGGTGGGGGATGGACATCCAAAAAAGGTATCCCAAAGTCTTGGATGTGGGATTGTATCCGTAATGTTGGTAGTTGTCGTCGTCGTCGTAGTAGTAGTAGTACTGGGGCTAGGTCTGGCTGCGGGTACTGTATGTGGATCTACAAGTTCCTGAAGGACTGCCAATACGTCCTGTTGGCGAGGCGTCAATGATGACTTGCGTTGTTTCCATACATGATACGTAGCAATAAGAGAAATCAGTGGTGACAACGTCGATAGGGAGTTCTTTGATGAAGAAACCACTTGTTGCGAATCCTGCCTTTCGTTGAGAGAACTTTCCACCTTGCTCAGGGTCGGAACTGCCGAAGAAGTTGTCCCCATTGTACTCGTAGTCGGACCACCATTCCATAACAATCGACTATGGACATGATGATGATGATGATACTTTTCTCCTCCTCCCGCTTGTTGGAGTCCTGCGTTACCTAACGTCGTCGTCGTGGTGGAAGTCGTCGCAGAAGTATTTTTAGTCGTCGTTGTTGTTGTACTACCTGTTGTCGTTGTCGTGGGGTAGAACAAGAGAACTTGTTGGAGTAACTTGACAAAGGCAGCTACTGACGCATCCCTCTGATCCAAGGTTGCCTTCCACAACATGGATGTCGTCCATGCTAAACCCTTTCGTAAGAATGCTCTTGCTAACGAGGTCGGATCGTATCCGACAGCAGTAGTAGGACGATGGAGAATGAAAATGTGTTGTAAGAGTGCTACCAAGGGCAAGATATGAGCATCGTCACTTCTTTGACCATGTTGTTGTTGGTGCTGCTGTTGCTGTTGGAGACGAGGAAGAGGATGTTCACTCGACGATGATGATAGAGGATAAGAATGAGAATGATGATGATTTGGACCACCACAACAACATTCATGAATCAGGTACTGGATGACCTGTAACAAAGTCCAGAGAGAATATTCATCCTTCACAAGACAACCCTTACAAAGTAATCGAATCGCCGCAGTCTGTTCCGTTCTGGAAGTTGACTTGAGTAGGGTAAAGAGCCAATGAAGACTACTACTACTACCACTAGTACTCGTCGATGATGATGATGATGGAGATGTACCAGAAGAACCACTGGACGATGATGAAATCATCTGCCTTGATTCCTGTTCCATCGACGATGATGTGGATGATGAGGTTGATTCTCGACGTCGTTTTCCCTTCTTCTTCCGAGTCACTGTCGTAGTGGCCGTCTCACCACCACTTTTTGGTTGTCGTTGTTCTCCTCGATGTTGTTGTTGAAACCTTTGTTTCCATCGTCGACTGACCCATATAGCAATATACGACCCCACATTCCATCGATGTAAAGCCTCCTTCACTAACATATCTGTCTGTTCCGGTGATCGTGAAATTGCTTCCAATAATGGGACCGTCGCAGGACCACGAATTGATAATGAACTCGATACAGTCCTTCTTCTTCCTACCCGTATACCCTCCTCCTTCTTCTTCGTTCTAGAAGGTAGAGACGAAGAAGAAGGAAGAGGAGGTTGCGGAGGAACACTCCCATGTTCCGGCGGAACATCTGCTGTTCCTGTGCCTGCTGTGACCGCCATAGGGGAACACACACCGGAGTCAGGAGACGATGGATGTTTCACCCTATCACTAATACTAATACTGTTACGATCAGTAGGTTTCCTTTCTCGGTACCTTCCTTTCTGGGTTGTGGCCTCTCTTAAGACACGTTCTAAGCCATCAAGGAGTGGGTTTTTGAGGTGGGATGATTTTTTTTCTCAAACTCGTGCTGTTACGTGCCGATACCGTAGTACCTGTACGGAAGTAGAAATTCCCTCGGCTCTGTTGATGATGATCATGATGATGACAGTGATACGTTCGAAGGACAGAAAAAAGAGAGGGAACCAGCATAGATAGATACCTATCATATATATTGTATGTATATTATCGCTTTGGTACGATCATCACTTGCTCTTTTACATACGTATCATATGTGCTCCGTGTTTAAAAGATTGACAATGGAACCGAATTTTACCGTTAACAGTTACCGCTCCCGGGAAAGCCATGGTAAGGACCCCAATCACGGGGTCCCTGTTACAAAAGGTCTTTGTGACATATGCTTCTGTCTTCTTCAATGACTGTTTGGCTTGTGCCAGTGAACACTATAATTGAGGTTTCCTACCTATCGCAGTCCCACTGGAATGGACTGTACCCTAATTTTCTAACAACTCATTTACATTTGCTGTAAAGAACGATGGTACGATACTAGGATCGGCAATCCCGTAGTTCTTCAAGACAATGTGACGGTATAGTACCGTTCCTAATGGAACCAAATGACTGTGATACAGATCAAGCGGCGTCACTACCGGCCGGACAACGAATTTCCGAGGCAGTAAAATCTCCTTCCCATCAAAATTTTGTTCTATAAGTGACCATCCAAGTCCATCCCCAAGGAGCACCTGTCTTGAGGGGAAAAAGGATTGCGCTACAACCTAGAGTGGGAACGTGGCGAACCGATCCCGTGGCTACTCAATGTAACAGAGAAAATCGCCACTTATCGGACAAGATCCAAATCCGAACTACTGTACAAAGTGTTCCTACTTCTAGGGAGTTTTGTCCTCGTCAGCGACGATAAAGGTTCGCTACGGGGTTTTTGTTATCTCGCACGTAGTGTTCCGGTTGAACGAAGCCTAAAACATCGGCATCCAGTCAAGAGTCTTATGACGTATTTGGACAATAAGTAGACAGTGTTCTGAATTTTCAGAACACTATCGTGCCAAAGCGGTCGGGATACCTGAAAGACGGAGAAATTGATAGTTAGCAAGGTAGTACGTAGTCCAAATCGTTGTCCATGATCTTTTCATACCACAAATTCATAGTCATTTCTCAACAACAACAATAGCAACAACAACAGCGACAACAACAATAACAATATGTCAAGGAATCATCAGGTAGTTTCCCACCGTACACATCGATTTCCGATCCTTCTTCATATTGTCTTGCAACGTGCCCTTACCGATCCGGAATTGGCAGATATCATCTCCTGGGAATCATCCGGGACGACCTTTCGGATCAATGATCAACACTCCTTCGTCCAGAATGTTATTCCACAATATTTTCCCAAGATGCAATCATATAAATCATTTCGAAGACAACTCAACTTGTATGGGATCAAAATTCAACCCTCCTCATCGACTTCGACTTCGACAACAACTGCAGACGACCATCCTCCGAGGGGAACATCCTCTTACTCCCGGAGATATCACGCCGATTCCTTCAATGACAGTCCACATGAGTGTAAGTAAGATCAAGAGATTTACCCTTTTTTGCGAGCAAATTTTGTATCTCATTTCTTCACCCAATCCATTTCTGACCATCCATACATGATGAACCACACTCCTGGGGCTCCTTCCGCCCACAGATATCCGACTAGCCTCTGGGATATATAGTCATCCCCAATTACGACGAGATCGACCAGATTTGGCGGCAACGATCCCTCGAATCACACCTGCACCCGCTGCCACCATAAAGCTCTCATCATCCAAAAGAAGATCCAAGGCAACTGCTCTTGCTGGGGTTGCGACCCCCCCCTCCGGCGATAGTTGTAGTACTAGTCTCCCCCCACCACCAAGAACAACCGGTTTTGCCAAATCTTCCACCACTGTTTGCCGGTCGACCATGATGGTACAGGCTGAAGCACCAACATTGTCAACACTGGTGACTTCTAAGATTCCTACAGACGCCAGCCAGCGATCTACATCCTGTTCTTTGGATGGTATCTTCGGGCATTCGTTCGACAAGGCCACCATCACCCACGGGATGGACAATTCAAAAGTTGGTCTCCAAAATATCCTTTCTGGACCCAATCTGATGGCAGGGTGCCATCGTAGTCCCATACCCCAGCGCGATACATGTCGGATCGATGAACGTGTATCCATCGATGAGAGCGTCTTCAACAAGGAGAACGAAACGAATAGTGCTGCCAATATTTCCACGATGATGAAGACGACGACGTCACTGATCAACGAAGAATTCCACTTGATGATGAAGGAGCGTGAGATTTACATTCATGACGATATCTATCGCGAAATCATAAAAACGTTTGCGGTGAAGTAGAACAAATAGTATGACACTGGTGGTCGTGTTGGGATCGATGGGTGACCGTTCTTCCGCCTCCTCTTGCTGATTATCGATTGGGGTACGCCTCATGTGCCACTGCGATCGATATACCAAGAACCCAGAATAACAACGTATCTCTCGATCCCCTGTTACGTCATACGTTTAGACATAATGATGGTGCTTTGGATCAACAAATGCCTGTGCTGGACTAGCACAGATCATAGCATGACTACACAGATACATACATAACCTTTAGAATACAGTTTGAGAATGAACCAAGGCGTCTGTTTCGGGGGGCCTAACGCTGCTTTCCTCAGCTTCTTGTCTTTCATTTTCTTTTCGTCGTAAGTTGGCCAAATTGCAATCCTATCATACCAACAGCGACATGTTGACCCCAATTGTATGTAGTATGCGGCTATGCAGCTGCGCACCTGTTCTGGTGCTTGCCGATCATACATTGGTCAAGATAGGTATGATGCATAGAGATATATCTACCATCAACTGTAATTGTAAACTTGCCGAGGTGGTTCCTCGGCCAGAAACCAAGAATCCGTCCACTTATCGGTTTGGTTTGTTGAACGAAGCGGAGGCCATCAACGGAATTCATTTAATAGATTGAAGTCGAAAATCTCATTGTCCCTGGACAATAAATAGACATTGTTCTGAATATTGAGAATGGTAACATCGGATGGCAAAGAATATCCCATACCACAAATTCAGTCTCCCACGTCCGGATCCGGATTCATCACTTTCCTCCATAATCATCATGATAATCAAGAACGACAACAATAATATGTCTGGGAATCATCAGATAGTATCCCATCGTGCACATCGATTTCCGATCCTTCTTCATATTGTCTTGCAACATGCCCTCACCGATCCGGAATTAGCAGATATCATCTCATGGGAATTGTCCGGAACAGCCTTCAGGATAAATGATCAACACTCCTTCGTCCGTGATGTTATTCCACAGTACTTTCCCAAGATGCAATCATACAAATCATTTCAAAGACAACTCAACTTGTACGGGATCAAAATTCAACCCTCGATAGATGATCATCTGAAGGGTCCATCGTCTCCTCATTCTCGGAGACGTAACGATCCTGATTCTTTTGATGATGGTGAACATGGCTGTCGCAGTAAGTAGAGTCGAGAGATTGACCTTTTTGTGAACTCATTTTTGTCCATGTTCCTTCACAGTACTCACCAACATATTTCTGACCGTCCATACTTGATGAACCCTGTGCTTGGCTTCGCTCCAAAGATATGCGAGTAGCCTCTGGGATTTATAGTCATCCCCAATTCCGACGAGGTCGACCAGAGTTGGCGGCAACAATCCCTCGAAATACACCTGCGCCCACTGACACCATCAAACCCATTGCCACCAGAAAATCCAGTGCCACCACAAAGCTCTCATCCAAAAGAAAACCCAACACAACTCGTCTTGCTGGGGTCGTCCCAATTCCCCCCTCCGACGATAGTAGCAATATTCCCGTGCTACCACCAAGGGTAGCCGGAATTGCCAGATCTTCCACTACTGTTGGACGGTCGACCATGATTGTACAGGCTGAAGCACCAACATTTTCAACACTGGTGACTTCAAGGATTCCTACAGAAGCCGAGCAGCAATCAACGTCCCGTTGTTTGGATGGTATCTTCGGACATTCGTTTCACAAGACCACCATCACCAACGGGATGGAGGACAATTCAGAAACTGGACTCCCAAATATCCTTTGTGGACCCGATTTGATGACAGTATGTCATTGTAGGACCGCCCGTACCCCCGTGTGGTTCGTTGGTTTGATGAAGGTGTATCCATCGAGAACAGCTTCGTCAGCGGGAACAAGAAGGAGAACGAAACGAATAGTGCTGCCAATACTTCCACGATGATGGAGACGCCGACGTCACTGATCAACGAAGAAATCCCCTTGACAATGAAGGAAAGTGATATATACTACATTCAAGAAGATATCTACCTCGAGATCATCAAAACGTTTTTGGTGAAGTAACTTAGGACACATAGTATCACCCGGGTGATCGTGTAGTATTGACGATGACCGCTATTGTTCGTGTCCGGCTGTCTGGTCGAGGATTGGTGCACCTCATGCGCCACAGCGATCTCTAAACCAGCCCAAAAAGACGTAGCGTCTCTCGATCGCCTGTTGTGATACAGTTTTATGCACCATCGTGGCGTCGATTAACATATGGCTGTACTGGCACATATCAGAACGCGACTAAAAGCATGCATAACGCTTACAGAATAAAGTTTGAGACTGAACCAAGGCGTCTCTAGGAGGCCAGCACTGTATTTCTATCCTGCATCTCGGTTCGAGAATTTGTCTTTCACTTCCTTTTCATCGCTATGTGTTGGGACAGGGGGCCAAGCTGCAGTCCTGCCCATCACAGAGACTAGCTATATCCCCTCGTGGAAAAACCTACCATCAGCTAGTAACCAAGATAGGAAATATACATAGGCAGCTGCCTTGTTTCCTATGGCGACTGACTATGAAGAACTGTTCCTGGAGTTCCCGTTGCTTCTCTCACCTGCTGGAGTCATACACTGCTTTGACGAGGTCGTCGCTGACTGTTCCCACCATCACTACAACATGGAGTTGGTATCCAAGAGTTATGGTTTACAGACGACGATGCGCCATACTCACCCTCGGTATCTCTCCTGAACACAGTCGCATCGAGAGAAAATGGCTGGACTCGCGGAGGCGGAGCGAATAGCGGTTAAAGGCAGTAATGTCCCATTCATCGGATGACACGAGGCACGACGTTGACCGTCTGCAGCTTCGTTGGCAGGGCAACGACGCGGTTTTCGAAGCCAGTACAATTAGACCCCAGGACTGCTTAAATCCGACATCAATCGCCCAGCCTTGAATGCAGAAAATCCCATAGAACAAAGGCAAATTCCACTTGGGTAGAGATACCAGAACTTGATCGTTTGGGTCGCATCCCACTCATATTCCAACGACCTTCCAACCGACCTCGGATCTTTTGGTCTCAAACCATCGCCCCTAATGTATCCAACAGGTCTGGATGGACCCATTCAACCCAGTAGCTTGGCTACAGGCATTGCTGCCTGACATGCATTCTCAATGTTGTGAAACCTTGTTGGACCCAACAGTCGAGAATGAGATCGGATATGTATGTCGTCATGAATATATCATACGTTGATCAAGGTCCAGGGTGACAGCAGGGGCTTCAGGATTGAGTCGAGAGAAGGGATCGCTTCTTGATCTTGATCAAGGCATGCCTTTCCTTCTCGACAATAGAGCCTGACATCGCAATAGTGGGATTGGATGGGGAACGGCCATGGTTGATGGACAATGATTATGGACAGCTTCTGGATTTGCAGGAAAGCATTTCGTATGTTTATACAGTCGCCACATCCCCACGAGGCCTGCTGAAATTCAAAAAGGAGCTGGCCAGGGTGATATGGTAGTCACGGAGCCTTCAAAACAATACTGGTAGGGGGAATCCCCCCTGCCCCCCAA
>Ga0194115_10005623_pt1 | contig 12983 bp, 15 predicted proteins | sample TA2MahsurfametaG_3_FD_148656 | JGI IMG/M metagenome (GOLD analysis project Ga0194115, IMG submission 148656) | Freshwater microbial communities from Lake Tanganyika, Tanzania - TA2015002 Mahale S4 surface | ecosystem: Environmental > Aquatic > Freshwater > Lake | place: Tanzania: Lake...
GTCACGGCTTTCGCCGTGACAGTTTTTTCGAAATTTTCGAAAAAATCCCCAGATATTTTTTCGCTACTTAACAAAAAAATATTGATAAATTTACAGAAATTTTATCGAAAAATTAATCGTAGTTCTGTGGTATTCTCCTAGTTTAATGCCTTAAAATTTTGTTTGAAAGCTTCAATACCCTTTCCCCATTGCTTATTCCAGATATTAAAGAGAAGATCCTCTGCCTCCTTAGAGATAGTAAACCCATTAAACAAAATTTCTCCATGGTTATTTCGTCTAACCTGTTGAATAATAATACCATCTAGAGGATTAACCTCCTTTGGCTTTCTCTTAAGAGAGTCAAACACTTCATTTAGCTTTAACTGTAGAGAGGTAGGAAGGTACTCTTCTATCTGTTCTTGGAGAGAGTCAAGATATTCAGGCGTCATAGTATCTTCATTATACCCTATAGGAGTATGAGAAGTCAAGTATGGTATTAAAATTTATGGTTTATAATGGGGGAAAAACTACCCTGATTATACCAGATTACTGGGTAGCGTGTCAAGTATAAAAATTAATATTAATAATATTAATTTTGTTAAATATTTGTTATGTTTGATTATGCTTGATTATGCTGCGATCTTGCTTAAAATTGGGGTGATATTCGTGTATTTTAGAGGGTATTTTGTGAATTTTAGAGGAATATTTGTGAAATATCCGGGAAAATTTTGTATATTACCCCACACCCACCCCATACACTCATTTTTTCTTTAAGACATTTTCCCCCACTCCACCACACTTCACCCCACTCTTGTACACAGACCCAATTATTTCTTTTTATGCCCTTGGTCTTTCCTGCATATTTCTCCACATCGCTTCAATAGCCTGAATTCTTGCATAAATGGCTGCTTGTGTTCTTTCCAAATAAGTAACATATTCTTGTGTGCATGTTCCAGTTTCATAACACTGAAACATTGTTTCGTCTATATCAGTCAGAGTTTGATATAAATTATCAATTATTTGCTCAATACCTAGATAATCGTCCCAAGGAACACCAGTTAGATCATTCCAACCACCTGATGAATGTAAAGGATAGTATGGGAGGACTTCATCTGCATCTGGGGCTTCTAATGGTTTTGGTGGTGCAGCCTCTACTAATCTTTGGTAGGTCTTTGCGACTTCTTTAATTGAGTTTTTGTTCATAAAATTATCCTCCAAATATTCCTGGTGGAATATAACCACCTCGTTCAGAACCAAGGTTATTAATCATTTGCTGATATGGTGAAATGTAAGGTGTGAAGTTCTGGGGAACATCTACCTGTAGGGGTGGATTAAAATAATCCTCTACCATCTGTACTAGATCTTCATATGTCAGATACGCAAGTGCTCCAAAAGCAATGAGAGCTGCTACAGCCATTTGAATTGATTTTGCTCTTCCAGAACCACTTGATGGAGCATTATCAAAAGATCTAAGAATTTGTTGAATTTCATCCAAATAAGCTTGGTTTACCGGAGGAAGAGGTCTTTCATCTGAAAGCAAACCTGAATTTAGCAAATCTGGTAGAATATCTTGGAGTTCTAGTGGTGGTAGTGGTGGTGGTGGTGGAACATAGTTAGGATCATAAAAGAGTCCCGAAGACCGTTCCCAAGGCGGTATAGGTCCTACTGATGGGTCCCATGGGTCTGGTGGTGCAGCCTCTACTAATCTCTGGTAAGTACTTGCGATTCCAAAAACAGGATTAGATGTTTTTTCGTTTACTTTTTTCTTTTTATTTTTTACTGGAGGGAGTGGTTTTGGTTTGGGTGGATCCTGTGGTGGAAAAGGTTTGACGGGATCCACGGGATCCAGTGGTGGTGGCTGTGGTGGTGGATCCTGTGGTGGAAAGGGAGATGGAGGTGGAGGTGGAGGTGCTTGTACCATTCTCCTATAAGTTTCTGCTATTTGAAGTATAGACTTCTTATTCATACCTTATTTATACTAATAAATAAAACATGAAAGAAAAATTACGTTTTGTTCTTGTTCAAATCGTAACCATTCTTTTGTTTACTTTATCTCTACTGGCAATCAGAAAGATTGTAAAGGGATACTGATACATACTTCATGTTATCCTTCTCTCAATTCCTTTACGAAGAACCAAAAATTTTAAAAAGATTGGTTTCTCAATTAAAAGCAAAAGGAATGAATGATTCCAAAGCCTATCCTGTTGCCGTTAGCCATCCTTGGGTTATGGGAAACCCATAATTTTTTTTAAAGGTGCTATTGGATCTTGTGCCTAGTCTTTTTTATTTCATGTGAAAAATTATGTTCAGTGTATTTTTGTATCTTCAAAAGTTTTCTTTGATTTTCCACCCATTCTTTAAGAATGGGATCATTTTGAGAATCACGAACCAAATCAAATAGTTTGGATAACTTGCTTTGAAGAGATGTGGGTAGATGCTGTTCTAGCTCATCTTGAAGCGAATCTAGTTCTTCTGGTGTCATCTAGGCATTATAACAAAAACCCCCATCTGCATGGGGGAAATTTTTTTTTATTTTTATCCTTGTTGTGTCAAATGGGGAATCGAAGTGCTTGAAGATAACTGGTTAATCTAATATATTTCAACTTTAGATAATCGCAATTGTTTGTCTGTTCGCAGTTTGCTAACTGTTGTAATATATCGTTAATTTGGTTTAAAATACCCTGTATAATTCCTTGATCAGCTTGTCTTAATGCACTATCTGAAACTGGATCTCCAGTTTGACTATAAGTATCAACATCTGCGTCTGGAGCTTCTAAAGGCATTGGGGGACTTTGTCTTGCAGCCTCTACCAATCTCTGGTAGGTCTTTGCGACTTCGTTAATTGAGTTCTTATTCATACTAATATCTATAAATAGTATATGGGCAAGCTAAGGAGTTAATATGCTACTATTCAAACAATTTTTAATAGAAAAATTAATTTCAGATGAAATGGATGACCCAAGATGGCTACCATTCAATCCAATTCATTCTCAAAGTAAACCATCTGTTTCTCCAACACAAACCGTGTCTTATCAGGGAAGAAACGAAATAGATCCAGCCAATGTAAACACACCAGATTTCAACAATCTCACTTTAGATCAGTATTTTTTCATATTGAGATGGTTTAATTTAAATGTATTCAATCTACCAGATTTGCCAGAGGATACAAGAAAAGCACTTGGTACTCTTTTGAGTCAAGCATATCAGCAATTAACTTGGGCAGAAAAGCTTCAAAATAGTTATCCCTCAAATACTCCAATCCAAGTACAAACTGCTATAGATCAATACCTAGATAGACTAGTAGAATTGCTTTATAGTATTTGGTCAACTTCATACTTTTCAATTGTTCAACATGGTCTTGAATTTGTTCCAGATGTAATGAATCCAACTTACGGAAATTAAAAAAATGTTATCATTCAAAAACTTTTTATTAGAAAGCCTCTCACCTCCAGCTATTGTTTTACCAGAAGCAGACCCTCAATTTCCAGGAATAAATCCAAATCAATGGAATAATCCGGCTTCCAATGTAAGAAGACCCATTGCAACAGATGAAGATGGAGAACCAATTGATCTAAACGACATCGATGGTGATGGTCAGCCAAATGATACAGATCTAGACGATGACAATGATGGAATTAACGATGAATATGATTTAGATGACGATGGAGATAATATTCCAGATTGGATGGACCCAGACTGGTTAGCGGCAGTCGGTCTTACTCCACAAGATATTCAAAATTTAGAAGATACTGATGGAGATGCAATACCAGACGATTTTGATAACGATCATGATAATGATGGAATACCAAATATCGATGATGAAGAATATTTGGATATGCTCAAAGGAAGACTAGTTCCGGACGCACTACGGAGAATGCAAGAAGAACCACCTCCGGGGCAACAAAGACCAAACAATAACAATACAGTTGGATAATAAAAAAACCCGGTCAGAAGTGACCGGGTTTTTTCTTTTTCTAAGATCTTTTTATCTTCTTAACTGTGATGCCTGCCATTGTATGAAGGCATTATCAAATTGTTGCATTGCCGATGAACCAAGCTGTTCATTGATTGCTTGACGAAGGTAAGAACTAAATTCTGTATTACTGGCTGTCTGTAATGCCCAGTTTGCCCAGTTGATTTGACCATTCTGGATTAATCCATATGAATCTCCACCCATTGCTTCAAGAGTTCTTATAATAAAATTCATTATATTTGGTGGTAGATATCCCTGAGTGAATAATGGACCACCAGTCTGGTTTCCACCTTGCTGTCTACCATATCCAAGAGGGGATTGGGTATTTGTTAACCCATAATCCTTTGTTCCGGGATATGCATAACCGCCAGTTTGATAACTTTCTCTTCCAGCAGAATCTAAACCAGACTGGGTTGGAGTTTCTGCTGCTTCATTGATGAGCCTCTTTAAATTATTATTTTGCTCTTCAAGTTTTTGAATTTGTCTTTTGTAGTATAAGTTTTCTGTAAATGATGACATGTTTTTTTCCTTTATTATCTATGACCTAGCATTCTTCTAAAATTTGCATTTTCTTCCATCAGAGACTTGATATCTCCTCTGAGATTATGTTCTACTGATGCGTTGATTAAAGAAACACCTTTGTACTTTCTAGTTGGAATTTCAATTTTAGCAAATCCCTTTGGATCTCTTTTAACTGGTCTTTCAGGGTTTCTTCTCTTCTTGCCATCTCCCATGGGAACACCGCGAGTGCTTCCAACGGGTTTAGCAGCTGCTCTACTTTCTCTTTCAGCTGCCTGACGCTGAGAATATTCACTGGGTCCTTCATATCCTGTCGAAGGCTCTGAAACAACTGTAGGAGCTTTAGGAGCATCAGCAATAACTTCAATTGGTTTTTTTCCTGGCGTGAATTCTCTTTTTTGTCTTTGTGCAGTTCTTTCGATTGCAAGAGCTGTTAGTTCTGGAGTTGACATCTCTGGAGGACCAGACATTGTTGTTAGTCCGCTTTTTGCCATTCCTCTTGCGACTCTTCTATCTGTTGGAGATAGTGCAGGAGCAAGTCTTCCCGATGCAGTTCTTTCTGCTCCTGCTTGAACGGCTTGAGATCTTACAGATCTTTGTCTGGCAACATTAATGATTGGATCCGGAGAGAATATTTGTCTTTGTTCAGGAGACATCATTCTGCGCTCAGTTGCAGCTCTAGAAGCTCTTCTGGCAACTGTTGGTGGCTCCAATTCTTCTCCTGCTGCAAACGCTGCACCGCTGATGTCTGCGATACGAGTCTCAGCACCAATACCTTTTCCTAGTTGAGTAAGTTCTTTTCTAACTCTACCGATTGGTTGACCTCCAATTTCTGTAGCTCCCTTACCCATAGCAGACAATACTCCTCTTACAGCACCTCTAAGTGCTCCTGCTCTAGCACGACCAGTCAATCTTGCATAATCTTTTTGGCCTGGTTCTGTTGGCTGGCCTTTAATTGTTCTGGGTTCATCTACAGCTGGAGCAAATGATCTTGCTGTTGGATCAGCTTGAGTTGATGCATAGGTTTCTCCGCTGAATGGAGAAGTCATTGAAGCAACCTCTTCTGGCGACATTGATAGAATATCTCTTTTCCCAGAAGCTTGTACTGGGAATGCAGCTCGTTCTCTTTCGGCTTGTCTTTTAGCTCTTGCGGCTCCCTTACCTTGTCTTCTTGCAAGAACTTTTTCAAGACCACCTTCAGTAGAAGTAAGTAATGCTCTATCTGCCGGAGAAAGTCTTTTACCTAACTTTGTTTCAGCAGCTTTAATTTGTGTCTTTGCAATTCTATTTGCTCTTTCTATAGAGGCTACTTCATCAGACCAAGCCTGATCCTTTAAACCTCTTATGGCTTGATATCTTGCTTGTATTCCTTCTTGTTCTAAGCCTGCAATTTGTTGTCTAATCTCTCCTCTTTTTACTTTTAGTTCTCCTGTTTTTACTGACTTACTTCCTTTGATTGGTTTAGGAAGAGCAGCTAAAGCAGCTTGTCTTTCTCGTATTGCTCTTTCAGAACGAGATACAGCGCGAGAACCTTTTAATGCAACATCAACTTGGGCTAAAGTTGGCTCTTTTCCTTTTTTAAACTTACCGCCCAAACGTGGGTCATCTGGTGCAGCAAGCTGTGGTCCTGTATATTCTTCTCCAGAACCCGGAAGTGTCATGCCAAGTTTTGCTGCTTGTTCATCACTTAATCTCATTTGTGGATTTTGTACATATCCGGGAACAGCTTTTTCAATTGCTTGTAATTGTTCTCTTGGAAGAACATCTTTTAGACTTCCTATTCTTCCCTGTCTGGTTCTTGTTCCAAGTCCAAAAATACTAGTTACAGGATTAGAAATTTCACCTGATATAGTGGTAGGTTCCATTCCAGCTCTTTGCGCTTCTCTTTTACCTTTATAGCTAGTTCTTGCTGCCCTTAAACCTCTTCTAGCAAGACCTTTTTTTTGTTTTTCTAGATTCTTTTTCTCTCTTCTAGAAACTCTTTCTTCTGGAGCACGGGCTTTACCCACAGATCCACTGACACGAACTGCTTCGTTAATAAAATTTACTAAGCTTGTGTTACTTTCGTGTAGATTTTTTAGTTGCGATTCAAGAGCATCAATCTTTGCCTGTAATGCTGGAATGTGTGAATTCATTTATATTTCTCCACTTTATTTATAATAAAAAACCCCCACCGAAATGGTGGGGGTTTTTAAAATAATTTAAATTTATTTTATTTAAATTTATCTTCTCACCCATTGCTCCCCATTCCAAATATATGTGCCTACTATTCTTCCATTACTGCTATAAACATGAATTATCCATGCACCGAGTGTACTATTCCAATAAAATTGATTTCTTCTTCCTTCCTTATCGCCTAAATATTGACCATCCTTAAGGCCTTGAGTAGGAAAATAAGTTGGTGTTGGACCATAAGGCAGTATAGGTTCTATGTCCATAGTATAAGTACTATCTGGATTAGCTCCAGTATACTGACCCATTGGTTCATTTTGAACGGTTGGCTGTAACATAGACATATCTGACGAAGCAGCAGCTTCCATCAACCATCTAGCCTTGTTTCTTAAATGAGCATTCTGTTCCTGAAGTTGACGAATCTGTGCTTCAAGGTTATTAATCTTCTGTTGTAGTATATTTGTAAATGTTGACATTTATATTTCTCCACTTTATTTATAATAAAAAACCCCCACCGAATGGTGGGGGTTTTGTTAAGTTTTTTTTAATTAACCGAATAATTTCCAAGTACCAGTTTTTTCATCATATTTCCACCATTCAGATGCAATAGGTTTAAAGGTTTCAGGATTATAATAGATAATGTCTACAGTTATTGGGGGTCCTGCATGATAAATATAACGAATACCATTTCCCTGGTCTAAAACATCACCATCTTTTCTATTTGGACTGTTTGCCCAATTTTGGGCTTCACTAGTCCACCCACGAGTTTTACTTTGTGGTGTTGCGATATTAGTAGTTGCATAATTAGTATAAGTACTATCTGGATTAGCTCCAGTATACTGACCCATTGGGTCATTTTGAACGGTTGGCTGTAACATAGACATATCTGCCGAAGCAGCAGCTTCCATCAACCATCTAGCCTTGTTTCTTAAATGAGCATTTTGTTCCTGAAGTTGACGAATCTGTGCTTCAAGGTTATTAATTTTCTGTTGTAGTATGTTTGTAAATGTTGACATTTATTTCCTTTACTGTATTTATATTTAAGGATTTCCACCCATCGAACCTGATTGTATATCTCTAAAATATCTATCCATCGTATCATTAAGTTCTTCAGCAGTAGGTGTTCTGGAAAACCATCCTGGTTGACCCGGCTGTAAATCATAAGCTGGTATTAATTCTAAATTTGGTTTAGGTTCTGGAACTGAATTTGGAATAACTTCCCTTATTAAGAAGTCTCTTAGCCAATCAGGTAATGAATTCCAATCTATACCAGAAGTTGAACTGAACCAATTTGGAGCAGTTGTTCCAAATAATGCTTGCCACGCAGTTGCAAATTGCGAAAATCCTGCCATTGGATCGCTTAAAATAGTCAATAAAGAACTTAAAAGATTGTCTATATTATCTTGAGTATAAGTTCCTGTTTGGCTATACACCGTATATGCTGCGGTGGCAATTGAGGCAATAATTCCTAACATTGCCGCAGCTGGAATTCCAAATGCAATAAGATTAGTCATAAAACTTTGCAATCCAGCTGCACCGCCAAATACATTAAGTAATTGAGCGGACGTTAGAGCACCTACTCCTCCACTAGCAACTATATTTCTAATATTAGCACTTATAGCGGACCATTGAGTAGATAATTGCGCCCAATTATAAAGCAATTGATTCATAAATGGGCTTTGACTAAGGGAGGTCAGATATGTGGGTATTCCACCTACCATTTGGTAGATTCTAATAATCACACTTCCACTTGAAGACACAGAAGCTTCCCACCTCCATCCGGATAAAAATGCAGTCTCAAACGCCATTCCCAACATCATAACAAATAGAAAAGTTCTAGCTGAAACAGAAAAAGGCGTAGAACTACCTTCTTGAATGTCTTCATTGGTAACAATTTCTAATGGATTTGCTCCTGACATAAGTAGAAACACAAATTCTTCTAAATCAAACCAATGTCCTATTTGACCCATTGATATTCCCGGTTGACCTGGTCCGGGAAATATATCAGCACCTGGTTTTCCGAGTGCAGCCGCAGTCGCTAATGCTTGATACATCATTGAATTGGAATTTCCACCATATTGGTATCCAGTTGGTGCAGGCATAGATTGTGGAGTAATCCAATTGTTTGGTGGTTGTGCAAATATTTCTCCATTTTCATTCATATAAAAAGTCATTCCGCCATAAGTACCAACTGTACTAATCCATTGGCCATTTGCACCGTCCCAACTCCAAGAAGAACTACCATAATTAGTCCATCCATCTGGCCCCCATACCCAAGATGCTCCAGATGAAGATGGAGGGGGATTATTTTGGGATTGTGGCTGATTTGGTACTATTTCATATTCGGATTCATTAAGAATTTGAAGAGAATTCTTTTGTGTAAAAAAAGAATTTCTTCCGGTATTATTCTTAATGGATTCTCTAATATGTTTTATAAAAATATGCATTTTTATGGAGTTGGGCTGTAACCGCCACTTTGTTGTGTTTGATTTGAGAAATAATTATAAAGGTATGCTAGTATAAATGCTGCAACAGTTATTCCAAGAACAGCAGCTATTGCCCCATACATTTCTGCGGTATTTGTAGCACGGTTTAATTGGTTCAATAATTCTGTTAATTGTGTATTATTTAAAGTTCGAAGCTGTTGTTCCATACCCCGTACCCAAGGACTTGCACGAAGAATTTCTTGCAAACGAGCTTGATCACCACTCATAATAGCTCTAATATAGTTAGCCAACTGAGAGGGTGTATAATTTATTCCAGCAGCCCTACCAAGCTCATCAATAAATGTACCTATTCTAATGTGAAATTGGTTTAATCTAAGACGATTTTGGCCAGATCCTGGTCTAGCTGCTTCGGCAAATCTTTTAAATTTTTCTATCTGCGCTCCAAGTAGTTTTGCATAGTTGTCCAATTGACCTAAAGCAATAGTATTAGCTTGCATATGGAAATTGTAAAAAAGATTATCTTCATCTACTAGTCCTATGTCCAAATCAATTTGAAATTGAACTAATAGGTCCATGAATTCATTTAAATGTTTAAGATATCCTTCTAATGCTTGCTGGAAAGCAGGATTATTCATATCACTAAAGATATTTTGCCATTGTGGATTATTTTGGAAATATTCCTGTGCTTGTCCGGGACTTAGAGAATTGATGTAATTTACCATGTTGGTGTAATTTTCCCATCTAGAAAGATGATCCAACATTTGTGCTTGATTTATATTGTTAGCCTCTAGCCAATCTAATAGTGCTTGTGCAAAAGCATCTTGTATATTTGGATTAGACCAAATGCAATTTGCTGCTCCTTGACATAAAATATCAAGATTTACTAAGTTAGTAAATATTAATCTTATCCAGTGTTCTGACTGACCAGCTAAATTACTATCAGATAAAGTTGGAGGAGTAAAAATATGACCTAGTACAGTTTGAGAGGGATCTGCGCTAAGTCCTCCTTTAGGTTGTGGAGGAGGAGCTGCTGCTTCTAATAAGTAATGCAACTTTGTTTTTAATAAAGTTTGCTCGTTAATAAGTCTTTGCAATTGTCTTTTTAGATATAAAGCTTCTGTAAAATGGCTCATGTTTTTCCTTTTAGTTATTTATATTGATTACAGACTTCTCCAAATTCTCATAAGAATTTGTCGTATAGTTTCATATGTTTGTCCATTTCCAGGATTTTGCAAAGCAGTTGCCATTATAGCATCAAGTATTCCTGACATATTACCATTTTGATGTGCTTGTGCTATGTTTTGCATCAATGCATTAAATTGATCTTGTGGCAATGCATTTGTATAAACTAATAATTCTGATAACCGTTCGGGGCTAATTCCCATTTGATTTGCTGCTATTTGTAATTGCGTAAAACTCATAGGGCCTCCATTATTATAAGAATTTTGAATGATTTGGAATATATTCCAAATAGCAGGATTGTTTGGCAAATTCAAAGAATTAGTCAAACTGTTTGTTACCGCTGTGGGATTTGGTAAATTTTGTGGACTCACTACACCAATAGTACCACTCAATCCAGGATTTGTTATATTAAAAGTAAAGTCTGTTAAAGAAGTTGCCCATCTTTCAAGGAATTGAACGAAATTTGCAGGAAAGACAATTCCTTGTTGCATAAATGATTGAAAAATATTCATATAAAATGTTCCACGATCAAAAATTTTGCTTGGTCCATTTTGTCCTTGTAATTTTTCTATCATATAAAGAACTTCTGCATGAAAATTAGGATTGTTTTGAAGCAATTCTTGCAATTGTGTAGAAGAATTTAAATTATTTAAGCTTGTTAAATTAGATGAAATCCAGTTTAATGTTGCTAAATCCATAAGAAATTGTTGAAATACTGTTCCGCCTGCTACTTGAGTTCCACTTGAAGTAGTATAAGAAACATTATTGATTGTATTGATAAAGTTTCTTAAAGAATCTAAGTTTCCTCCCATTACTTGATACAAATAAGTAATAAAAGATGGAGGAAAAGTACTATAAGATTGACCTAAAAGATCTCTGAGAAGAGAATCAAATATCATAAATCCATCAGTTGGAGTATCTGGATTGAATCCTGATGGGCCAGTTGGAAATCTACCAAAAGTGTTATCAGTCCAACGATTAAACGCATAACGATCAAAATCATCAGGATCTGATGGAGCAATTTGTGGTGCTGGTGCTGGAGCCTCGTTTATCAAACTAAATGGTCTTAAATTGGAATTCTTTCTAACAGAATTTATGAAAGAAATTCTTTCTTGATTAAAGTTAGATGATTCTGAAATAAATTTAAGAAATAGATTTTTCATTGTTTCTAAATATTTGTAGTAATTTCTTTAAAATAAACGTTTAAATATAAGATAAAAACCTCTTAAAATATCATTAAATGCTTGAATAGTGTGGAATGATGGTGGGTTTACTGCCATATTTTGCTGTATAATTCTTATCAAGTTTTGAAATTGTTGAGGATTTGCCGGATCATAATGATTAAGTGCGTTTATTAATTCATCATACAAAGGGCGATTGGTACTATACAATCTCTGAAGATCTTGTAAAAAATTTACTCCAGACCATCCTGTAAGATCTAAAGAATTTAACTGATTCAATAAATTACTATATGCTTCATCATCTAGAGTTCCCTGCATATGGCGTTGAATTGAATTAATTATATTGATCATAGTTTGATTTGTTGTAGCTGTACTACCTTGTGATACAATTGGTGCATTAAGTTCTGTGTATGATCCTATATTTGGCATTTCTAATGGACCATTCCAATTCCACATCGAATTAATAATTGATTGGAAATTATTTATTTGATTATTTAATTGATTTATGTTAGGAATATTAATACCATATTGTGAAAATTGATCAAATGCATTGTTATAGTAATTATAATAATTAGATAAAGAGCCTGTTTGTTGTAATGTGTTTAACATGTTATTAACAGTTTGCCAGAGCATTTGATTCGTATCAAACAGATTCTGTAAAATTATTTGATTTTCCGCATAATTGTTAGGATTTAAATTAGAAACAATTTGAAGTGCTTCAAAATGCCTAAAATATTGCGCTAAAAAATCAACAGGGGTGTCTGGATGTCCGTTCATGTTAGTAATCGTTAAATTACTATTCGTAATACTTTTTAGAAAATTTTCTAAAGATTGTATATTTCCTCCCCACATATTAAATAACCTATTAAGCATAGATGGTGAAAAATTATCATAATAAAGACCAAAAAATTGTCTCATCAAACTATCAAATAGCATATATCCTTCAAGTGTAGAGCCTGTGCTATGTTGATATCTACTAATAGCTTCAAAATCAGAAACGGGCCTACGGTTTAAACCAATTGCTCCGGGATCAGGCATATCACCAAGAATATCATCTGGATTAGGTGGAGCAGCCTCGTTTATCAAACTAAATGGTCTTAAATTGGAATTCTTTCTAACAGAATTTATGAAAGAAATTCTTTCTTGATTAAAGTTAGATGATTCTGAAATAAATTTAAGAAACAGATTTTTCATTATTTTTTCTTCTTGAAGAATGGCATCTTCTTTGACATTGGTGATGGCTGACCCATTGGGGGTAGGCCACTTCCCATACCGGGAGGTGTTGCTCCTCCACCCATACCGGGCATAGCTGTTGGTGAAGGGAGTCCCATTGGAGGTAGACCACTTCCCATACCGGGTGGTTGCATTCCACCACCCATACCGGGCATACCGGGCATTCCTCCCATACCACCCATTCCACCCATCATTGCAGCAAATGGATTTGCTCCACCACCCATACCGGGCATTCCTCCGGGTGCTGGCATTCCAATATCTTGTTTAGGTGGTTCAACAACCTGACCACTCTTCTTT
>Ga0194115_10005625_pt1 | contig 12982 bp, 8 predicted proteins | sample TA2MahsurfametaG_3_FD_148656 | JGI IMG/M metagenome (GOLD analysis project Ga0194115, IMG submission 148656) | Freshwater microbial communities from Lake Tanganyika, Tanzania - TA2015002 Mahale S4 surface | ecosystem: Environmental > Aquatic > Freshwater > Lake | place: Tanzania: Lake Tanganyika...
TTACAAGAAAATGTTCAATGCTCTCTTGGCCTTAATTCAATTTGGCAAAGGCTTGCTCAAAGTCATTTTTGATGTCTTCAATATGCTCGAGACCCACACTAATCCGAATCAAATTTGGAAGTACTCCAGATTGTTTTTGTTCCGCTTCCGAAAGTTGCTCATGCGTAGTTGAAGCGGGATGAATAGCAAGCGTTTTGGCATCTCCTACATTGGCCAAATGACTTACCAATTGAAGGGAGTTGATAAATTTCTTTCCATTCTCAGCCCCACCTTTAATGCCGAATTGCAAAACCCCTCCAAATCCATTTTGTAAATACTTTTTGGCGAGCAGGTGATAGGGACTAGATGCTAAGCCTGGATAATAGACAAAGTCCACGGAAGGGTGTCTTTCGAGCCAAGTAGCAAGGGTAAGGGCATTTTCTGCATGCCGATGCACCCGAAGCGAAAGGGTCTCAAGTCCTTGAAGCAGCAAAAATGAATTAAATGGGCTAAGCGAGGGTCCAAAGTCCCGCAATCCTTCCACTCGAGCACGAGTGATGAAGGCTACATTTGGAAGCCCCAGTGGATTACCTTCGCCAAAGACATCCCAGAACTTGAGTCCGTGGTAACCTTCCGAAGGTTCTGTAAACTGAGGGAACTTTCCATTGCCCCAGTTGTAATTTCCTCCGTCCACAATCACCCCACCAATGCTTGTGCCGTGCCCGCCAATCCATTTGGTCGCGGATTCTACTACAATATTGGCTCCATGCTTGATGGGTTGGGCTAGGTAGCCCCCAGCGCCAAAGGTGTTGTCCACTACAAGTGGGAGATCGTGTTTCCGAGCTAGGGCTGCAAATTTTTCAAAGTCGGGAATATTCAATCGTGGATTCCCAATCGTTTCAAGGTAAATCGCTTTGGTTTTCGAATCGATTAAGGTTTCAAAAGCCGAAGGTTCATCGCCGCTTGCAAAGCGTACTTCTACTCCCAGTCGCTTAAAGGCCACTTTAAATTGATTGTAGGTACCGCCATAGATAAAGGAACTACTGATAAAGTTGTCTCCGGCTTGCAACAGATTGTTTAAGGCTATAAACTGGGCGGCTTGTCCCGATGCAGTAGCCAGGGCGGCCACTCCACCTTCTAAAGCCGCTACCCTTTTTTCAAACACATCCGTGGTAGGATTCATGATTCGGGTGTAGATATTCCCAAATTCCTTCAAGCCAAATAGGTTGGCGGCATGGTCCGTGTTTTTAAATACATAGGACGTCGTCTGGTGGATAGGTACTGCTCGAGAGCCAGTGACTGCGTCAGGTTCTTGCCCCGCATGCAGTTGGAGAGTTTCAAAATGTAAGTTACTAGGCATAGATATATAAATTTGTTAGTCTACAATTTTAGTAGATTACTAAATAAATTCCAAATCAACCGGTAAATGAGTTTACAACGAAAATTTTAATACGCTTCAGGATCAATCAATTAGGAGAGGTAACAGCTAATCAAAAAAAATCACCACTTTAAATTTTGACCCAATTAGATTTCTAAATTTAGTTCAGGGTTAACCGCAATCGAATTAAATTCTATGAACCAGATCAATACCTTCCTATGAATCACCTCACTCAAAAAACTCGAACGCTCTTTCTTCTGCTGCTATTTGTAGCAGTAAGTTTTGTCCAGGAATCTATTGCCCAGATCCCCAAGCAATACCTGGAAATCTCAGTGACTCCCGATAAGCCCGACTGGCGCTATAAGGTAGGAGAAAATGTAGAATTCATTGTTTCTGTGACTCAATCAGGCCGGCCTGTTGCGGTAGAAAATGTCAGGTATTTTGTCAAAGAAGAGAAAATGAGCCCGATCAAAGAAGGAGCTCTTCAACTATCCCAAGGCAAAGCAACGATTTCAAGTGTCACCATGAAAACCCCAGGCTTCTTGCGCTGTGAGGTATTTGCGACGGTAGATGGAAAAGAATACAGAGGTTTGGGGACGGCCGCCTTTGAACCGGAAAACATCAAGCCCACCATCAAAATGCCAGCTGACTTCGAAGCTTTCTGGGCCGCAGGAAAAGCTGAATTGGCAAAAATTCCTCTAGATCCAAAAATGATCCACATGCCCGAAAAGAGTACGGAGCTTGTAGATGTCTATCATGTCAATTTTCAAAACATAAAGAATAGTCGAATTTATGGGGTGCTGACCGTCCCAAAAGGAGCAGGAAAATTCCCTGCTATTTTACTGGTTCCTGGGGCGGGAATTCGTCCCTATTCCGGTGATATGGGCAAAGCAGCAAGAGGAGCGATCACCTTGCAAATAGGAATTCATGGAATCCCAATAGACCTGCCTCTTGACGTTTACAACAATCTTTCGGCAGGTGCACTGAATGGATATTTTACCTTCAATATGTCCGATAAAGACCTATACTATTACAAAAGGGTGTATTTGGGATGTGTGAGAGCAGTTGACTTTTTAGTTTCGCTTCCTCAATACGACGGCGAAAACCTTGGGATTCAAGGTGGAAGTCAGGGAGGTGCGCTGTCAATTACTACCGCCGCCTTAGATCCAAGGATCAAATACCTTGCGGCTTTTTATCCGGCCTTGAGTGACATGACAGGCTACCTGTCTGGGAGAGCAGGAGGTTGGCCTCATGTCTTCGCAGGCACTAACCTAAACTACTACAACAACCCAAAGGCAATTGAAACCTTAGGTTATTACGATGTAGTCAATTTCGCCCGAATCTTAAAGACGCCCGGTTTTTACAGCTGGGGATTCAATGACGATACCTGTCCCCCAACTTCCTACTATTCCGCATTCAATGAGGTGAAGGCTCCCAAAGAAGTTTTTGTTGTCCCTGAAACAGGACATTGGACCTATCCAGAGCAAGGCAAGAAAGCAGATGACTGGTTATTTGGGAAGTTGAAAAAGTAGGTTTTTAGCGGATAAAAAGCACCCAAATTGGAAGGATAAACGAGTCTCTTGCTTCTCGGCTCTTGCTTCTTTCCTATCTGCCTACCGGAGGCCTTCGCGACTTTGCGCGCCTGTCTAGTCCGCCGCGGCGGATCTTTTTCTCTAGCAAAGAAGAGGAGCTGCAAAGAAATCTAACCGGTCTTTTTGCTCTTGCTTCTTGGCTCTTGTTTCTTTTGTCTCTTGCTTCTCTTTACTTGATACTTAGTACTTCGTACCCCTTACTTGGTACATTGTACTTGGTATTTCGTACAATCCTTCTTCTTTTTGATTGAAAGAGATCCGTTGAAAGGAAAAATGGATTTCGGCTTAGAACAGTTTGAAAATCCCATAAATTGAAACAAATGCAATGGAAGCTACGCTAAGCCAAAACATTAGTTCAGAAATAAGACCAAAAGCAATCTTTAAAAATTTGTTCTGAAACCTGAAATGAATTGCGGCGAAAACAACAATCAAAAGTAAAACAGAGCCGACCACACCCCCTGAAAGAATCATTAAAGTTGGCATCTCTACAAACAGATAAGCGATTACCCATAGGCATGGGAAAAGCCAAGCCAGAATGGCAACCCACTTCTTTCGGTCAGTTAGGCTATCCGGATTTATCCATCCCAGTTGACCAAATATGTCTGGGAATAGTCTTGACCAATACGCTAAAGTAGCAAATACGCTGGAGTACAATACGAAGAAAGCCCCAGCCAAATACGCAAAACGGGCTTCAGTCCCTAAAGACTGGGTGTAGATGGAGGCCAAAGCATTAATTAATTCATTCCCTTCTGGAATTTCCTTCTGGCCATAGAGAATCGAAGCCCCCAAAAGGTAAAATGCAGCTGTCACAAGGGTGTAAATTAGCATTGCAACGATCGCATCAAGTTGCATGATTTTTATCCAACCATTTGCCCTCATTTGCCATTCTTCGGATCCATCATTTACTCCTGTATGGTTTGCATATCCTTTTTCCTGACACCAATAGGTGTACGCGATGATTTCATCACTAGCCACTCCTGTGATTCCAAATGCTCCGATTGCAATGAAAACAAGCTCAGGCGGCAGATCAAATCTCAATCCACTCATTATATCTAAAAAAGTAAATCCAAAAGGAGTAAAAGAAATAGCTAAAACTGAAGCAAGTGTTAAAAGAGTAAAACCTGCAACCATCAAAATTGAAGTTTTCTCAATGATGGAATAATAATTTTTATAGATTAAGAAGCTTAGCAGGATTCCTAAAATCAGTGTCCAGATCAGTATTGGGATTTGTGGAAATAGCATGCTGATAGCTATAGCAGCACCACCGAGCATACCTCCTACTTGTAAAATCTTTAACAGGGTAAGTAAAAATGTAGCCCAAATTACCCAATTCCCTTTTTTGAAAGTAGGGCCAGGGAGTTTTGCAAATGAAAACATTAAGGTCTTTCCGGTAAGGATTGCGTTTTTACCGAATTCAACCTGTATGGCAACTTTCACAAAGCAACTGACCAGAATAACCCAAAAGGTGATAAATCCCCCTTTTGCTCCTAGAACTGTAGTGGCAATTAACTCCCCAGACCCAACGATAGAGGCCGAAAGAATAAAGCCAGGTCCCAAAAATCTAAGTTTGGAAAAAAATGACCGAGGCGGGTCTTTCGTTGAAGTTTGAGTTATTGATTGAGCCATAAATTTAAATTTAACAATTAATGGCTTTAATCAAGTACTAGTTGCGGAAGCAGATTTTTGTTTGATTTTTAGGATGGAAAATCTGTGGGAACTAAGTTTTACTTTGAATTTTGTATAATCAATAAACCCATATCAGTTCATCCTTTTTCATTGCTATTGACTAGAACCGGATACCTAAAAATTTATTTTGAAAGAAAAACTGTTTTTCCTGTTGCGGCACTTTCTTTTGCTGCTTCCAAAATCTCCATAACAATCAGGTTGTTTTCTAAGCTATAGAGATCAAATACATCAAGTTTAATCTCCCCCCATACCACTGCTTTCAAAACCGAAAAGGGATCGTCAAAGGGCTCCTGTCGGGCATCCAACTCAAATTTTTCTTCCTCAAATCCGTCATAGCCTTTGGCCATTCGAACACGAAGGTTTTTGGCATTGTCGGAAAAAATAGCCCCAGTCATCCCGTAAACTTCCATTTCTTTTCTTCCAATTGGCCAGTTCCACGAAGCTTCAATTATCGTCTGAGAAGTTGGGTAAGTTAAAATAAGGGTTGCCTCATCCTCCACATTTGGATTATCATCAGGATTAAACTGCTGGGTAATCGCGGTAACCGAAATTGGCCTCCTCCCATCCAGTAGCCAGGTGCTAAGGTTGGCACCGTAGCAACCAAAATCCATCAGGGCTCCTGCCCCATTCAATTCCAAATCGGTCAGCCATTCTAAAAACTCAGAACTTACACCAATTTTTTTAGGCCCTCGGTGACCATCACGGACTACTATTTTTCTAGCGTCACCAATTTGCCCAGCCTTTACTAGCTGGTATAATTTTTCATTGGTAGCATACCAAGAGGTTTCGTAATTCGTCAAAAGGTGAATTTGATGTTTTTGCGCAAGATTTGCCATTTCTTTGGCATGGGCCAAGCTGACCGCAAGGGGCTTTTCCACCATTACATGGATCCCGCGAGGAGCACATAACTGTACAATCTCCAAATGCGCAAAGGTAGTTCCAAAGCCAGTAACTGCCTCAGGATAAGTCTTTTTCAACATTTCTTCAAGAGATTCAAAAATCAAATCCATGGACAATCCATGGGCTAGGACATACCTTTCAGCCAAAGCTCTATTGGGCTCAGCTATCCCAACAATTTCAATATCAGGACGCTTATTCGCTTCAAAAACCCAGCCCACGTGGCCGTGATTTAACCCAGCAACTCCTATGCGAAGGACTTTTTCCTTTCCCAAAACGGGCTGAATACCACAAAGGAAAAGAATGATTAACAAGTAATTTTTCACCTTAAAAAGGTAGGGATTTTGATTAAAAAAACCTTCACTACCGGCAAGAGATTTAAATACCTATTTGGGATTATATTCTCATTCCTAAACGGTGACTTTTTTAAATGCTTGGCGAAAAAATTTAAGTTAAACGGCTATTTTTAGGGAGTATCAAAAAGCAGCCCATCCCATGAAATCTCTTCCCCTCCTTCTGACTTTTCTCTTCATTACTTTTTCATCCTTAGCTCAAACCACCCAACAGCAGCTGGTGGACTTGGATAAAAGTTGGGAAAGGGCACTGTTGAATTCGGAGGTGGAATTTTTAGATCAGCTCTTGGCAGATGAGTTTATCTGGGTGCACAACCATGCCAGCCTGATCGATGGCAAACCAGAAGTGCTCAGTCGAGCAAAAAAAATCCGCGGAGGACAGCCCGATGATACGCGCAACCGGAGTTCTCGAGACCAGCAGGTAGTGCTTTTGGGGCAAACCGCCGTGGTTAGCGGCTTTACCCTGGTGGATCGCGGCCCACAACCCACTACCTACCATTTTATGCGAACGTATGTACTTGTGGATGGCTATTGGAAACTGCTCGCCAACCATACCATGGCCATTCCTAAAGCCTAAAATCCACCGCTTTCTCTTAAAAAATGAACCGAATGAAAAATTTAAATAGCAATGGTCCATTTCATATCCCATCTAAATTTTTCAAATCTTCGCCATTTTCCAAAGTTTGTTTCGAACAATCATTTCTTTTGTAAATTGATCTTTCAATAAAAAAAATTATGAAATACTTTCTAATGATGATGCTCTGCATCAGTTCTTTGGTAGCCACTGCACAAAAGAAAAAAGCAGAACCCATAACGCCAGTTAAACCTTCGCCAGATTCACTTTTTAGCAATCTCAAATGGAGAAACATCGGGCCCTTTCGTGGTGGAAGGGCTAATGCAGTTTCAGGGGTGGTAGGAAATGACCAGAAATTTTATGCCGGTTACACGGGCGGTGGTCTATGGACCACAGAAGATGGTGGAATAAATTGGGAGAACATTTCGGATGGGTTTTTCACTGTTGGATCCATCGGAGATATTGCCGTATCCGAATCTGACCCCAATGTGGTATATGTCGGTACAGGTGAACATGCAGTTCGCGGCGTCATGACGAGCTATGGAGATGGGGTGTACAAATCCACCGATGCAGGAAAAACCTGGAAGAATATAGGTTTGGAAAAGACCCGCCATATTTCAGACATTGCGGTGCATCCCTCAAACCCCGACTTGGTATACGTGGCGGCACAAGGAACTGTGCATGGTCCAAACAATGACCGTGGCGTATTCAAATCCACGGATGGTGGATCCACCTGGAAGAAAGCACTGTACATCAACGACAGCACGGGGATTTCATCGCTCTCCATGGACATGAACAATCCGCGCATCCTCTATGCCACTTCCTGGGAACACAGAAGGCTTCCTTGGACGGTATCCAGTGGAGGAGCAGGTTCTGCGATTTGGAAATCAACCGACGAAGGAAATACCTGGTACAAGCTCACCGAGGGTCTGCCAAAACTGATGGGAAAGATGGGGATCAGCGTTTCACGCGCAAATTCAAACCGAGTGTTCGCCATCGTAGAAACTGAAAAAAGCAAGTCAGGCCTGTACCGATCGGATGATGCCGGCAAAACCTGGGCCTTGCTATCCAACAACCAAGACATCAGTTCTCGCTCTTGGTATTACATGGAAGTGTTTGCAGATCCCATCAATGAAAATATCGTCTATGTGCTCAATGCCCCAATGATGAAATCCATGGATGGGGGTAAAACATTTGCACAAGTACGCGTTCAACACGGGGATACCCATGATCTCTGGATCAATCCAAGTAAAAATAACGTGATCGCACTTGGCGACGATGGGGGTGCTGAAATTAGTTTCGACTATGGAAAATCCTGGTCAAGCATCATGAATCAGCCTACTGCACAATTTTATCGGGTAAATACAGATAATGTATTTCCGTACAGGGTCTATGGTGGGCAGCAAGACAACACATCCGTAATTATAGCAAGCAGAAACAATGGCCCTGCGCTTACAGAGCGTGACTGGACCACAGGGGCTGGTTGTGAATCTGCTTTTCTTGCATTTGATCCCAACGATCCCACTCTTGTGTTTGGTGGATGCTACCAAGGCTATATTGACGTGTTGAATAGGAAAACCAATGAATCTAAGGATGTGCAGGCATATCCCACCCTCAACCTAGCCATTAAGCCCAAGGACATGAAATACCGTTTCAATTGGAATGCTCCAATTGTGGTATCCCATCATGATCCAAAAACAATTTACCATGCAGGCAATGTATTGTTAAAGTCAAGCAATGGGGGAATGAGTTGGGATGTCCTCAGCGGAGACCTCACACGCAATGACAAATCAAAACAAGGTCCAGGTGGAATCCCATTCACCAACGAAGGTGCAGGAGGAGAAAATTACAATACCATTTTTTATGTCGCTGAATCCACGCTAGAGAAAGGCATTATCTGGACAGGCAGTGATTGTGGTTTGGTCCATATGACCCGGGATGGTGGCAAAACTTGGACCAATGTAACTCCAGCTGGTCTTCCAGAATCACAAATCAATAGCATTGAGCTTTCATCCTTCGACAAAGGAGTTGCTTATATTTCAGCAACTATGTATAAGTTAAATGATTATGCTTCTTACACCTACAAGACCACCGACTATGGCAAAACTTGGACAAAAATAAATAAGGGTGTCAAGCCAGATGATTTTATTAAAGTAATCCGAGAGGATACCAAGAACAAAAGCATTTTGTACGCGGGAAGTGAACGAGGATTTTACCTTTCTACAGATGCAGGAACCACCTGGCAGCCTTTCCAACTAAATCTGCCGATCGTACCAGTCACAGATTTGATGATCCGAGATAATGACCTTGTGGCCGCTACCGCTGGCAGGGCTTTTTGGATTTTGGATGATTTGGGTGCCATCCAACAATTTGCCACTGCTTCGGTAGTCACCTTATTTACCCCAAAGCCAGCATACAAGTTTGGGGGTGGCACGGGATTGCCTGAAGCAAAATACAGCGCTGGACAAAACGCTCCAGAAGGTGTGATACTCGATTACATCCTTCCAGAGGTAACCGATAGCACCTTGGTCACCTTAAGCATTACGGATGCAACGGGCAAGGTAATCCGAACCTACTCCAATAAAAAAGACGCAGCCTATGTGAAATATCCTGGTGGTCCAGCAGCAGCTACCGTATTGAGTGCCAAGAAGGGGCACAATCGTTTCTTGTGGAACCTGAGAAGTGAAAACATCATGCCGGATGTAAAGAACGTTTTCGTATACGGCAGCTATGAGGGCTATGCAGTTCCTCCAGGCAACTACAAAGCGCAACTAAATTTCAATGGAATCATTTCAGAGACGGAAATGAGGGTGTTGCCCAACCCTACCATATCTGCAACAGCAGCGGATTGGAGCGAACAACAACAGATTCTTTCCTCCATTGTCAGTTCAATTAGCGAAATACATCAACAGGTAAATGAGCTTCGGAAAATAAGAAAGCAGCTTGTGCACCATAGCGAAATTCTTAAGGGTGTAAAGCCTGCAGAAAAAGTGCTCGAAGAAGCCAACAAACTCATGGCAGAGATTGATACTTGGGAGTCAAACATCGTAGAGGGCAGAATCCAAAACGGGCAAGACGTGATCAATTGGCCAAGCAAACTCAATGTGGAATTCTTCAATATCAAGCGACTTGCAGATTCTCCTGATCCAAGAATTACACAAGGAATAAAAGCCAGGTTGGCTGATTTGCAATCCCAATGGAATGCAGAAAAGGATAAACTTGAGGCCATCAAAAAATCAGTTGTTAAATACAACAACTTGTATAAATCTCAGCAACTTGAAGCACTCATTTTTTAAATTACTTGAAAACCCACATAGGTACACTGGAAAAACTGATGTGCCTATGTGGCTTTAAAATCTAATCCGCCGAAGCGGACTATTTGCGTCTCTGCGCCTGCCTTCCGCAGAGAGAATTCGCGAGTCATCCTTTTTTTCTCACGCAGAGTAAGGAGATCTAAATCCGATTGCCCACTAATCCGTCCACTCCACTTGCTCTCCTCTTGGGCTTCCCAATTTCACTTCCTTGCATCGGGATAAACTTCTCGACAAAGGATACGATTTTAATTTCTATGGGAATTGAATTTGCGGGAACGCAAAAATTAGTTTACTCCTAGTTCAGTTCTTCAGCGGTTAACACAGCAATGGCCTTGTCTGCATAGAGGTCCAGCGTATCAAAATTGCTTAATTCCAAAAGCAAGAGCGTTTTCCTAGACCAGATATCAAACAAGATTTTATCTTTCAACTCTTGGTCTATTTTTTTGTTTAGTTTGCCTTGAAAATCCTTATCCGTAGTGCTCCCATTTTCTTGCCAAATAAAATCAGATTTCAGCACCAACTTCGCCTCCAATAGGTCCGGGATGATCGTGGAATAATAGCGCTTACAAGACTCCAAACATCCTAAATTCAGTTCCTCATAATCGTTGAAATAATAATTGAACTTGTTGAGTATGCCTGACATTTCGCTGAACTCTCCATTTGAAAAATACCCTTTGGCTTCGGCATCATCTCTAGCTTTTTCATTGAGGATTAAGTCCTTATTTTCTGCATGCAAGATTGCAGTTCGATAAAAGTTAAGGACATCAATCTGAGATTCATCCATTTCCAGAAGTCTTTGGAAATTTTCACAATTCTCTAACCTTCTTTTTACCATGACCCGGTGTCGTTCTATTTCAGATTTATCTGTTTTAAAATCATGAACTACCGCAGCTAATAATTCCTTTTTCTTCTGTTGTTCGGTATTCCGCTCTCGTATATTCTCAGCAAAAAACCCCAAGGTGACCGCTGCAAACAACATCACAAATTCAACCAGGTATTCAGTCCATCTCCTTTTAGAAGCCAGAGGGTTGGAGTCATTTCCATTCATAGTGTATTCATTTTCTATCCTAACTTTCCAATTTAATCTAGTCCCTTTACGCTAGTTAAGTTTCGACTTTTGTTGCTGTGACCTGGGACTAGTCCAGCAACTCATTTTCCTATGCAGGCTTTTGGTTCTCAGCCAAAGCCGCAGTAATCGCATTCAATCTAGTTATGGCCTGCCTCGCCTGGCCAACCACAAAAGCGTCATAAACCCTTTTTTCCTGAAGTAAATTTTCATACCCCCTATTTCCTCTCAGGTTTTTCTCCAGCTCTTGAGGATCAAATTCATAAACCTTGGATTGATTTTGAATAGAAACAATATTAGTCTTTAAGGTTGAATTGGCTTTGTATAACTCAATGATTTGCTGTGACATCTGCATACCCAAATCGGTTGAAATTTTGAAATCCGCATACCTATTGTAATGCTTCAAAATGTTGGATAACAACTCGGGATCTTCTATAAGGTAAAGTTTTCCGGCACCTTTAAGCGCTTCTATTTCTGTGGTACTGCTGGCAAAAAAGGTAAAGATTAACGATCTACTAGTATAGATTTTTAAGGAGTCTGGTGCTAGTTCAATCTCTCCTTTAGACCATCTGCTCAGCAGGCTATCGGCTACCAATGCCAGTTGATGGTGCTTTAGGTTATAGGCTAGATCAATGCTATCCCGTCTTAATTCTTGGGTCATCCGGCTAATGACCCCCTTTTCTTCCTTTTGCTGCTGAAAAGTTTGAACAATCCGTTCAGCCGTCACGGCTAGAGAAATACCAATCACCACGACCAATATTTCTTCGATAAACCGCTTGACAAACTTTGGGTTATGTACTTCCATATTTTTTTTCTAAAACAACAATTTATAGATATCGAATAGCACTACTAGTCGAGTTTCATACCACTCTAAACTAATAATAAATTGACTAAAAGAGGAAACTAAAAAGAGTGTTTTCTTAGTCAAATGGGAAGGCGTTTTTTTTCGTCAGCGATTTGGTCTCACCTCCTCTTGAAGAAATTAAATTGTCAGTAGTTGGCGATTGTAACATCCTATTTCTAGTATCATGTTTTGGAGATGTTAAAACAAGTTTCCAAAGACTCATTCAATAGTAATACCCGAAAATAATATTCATCTCATCCTCGCTGGTTAATCCGAAACTCACCGTTTTATTTGTGGTATTGTTGTAAGTCACCACACTGGTCAATCCTTCTCCGGCTTTCAGTTGAATGGGTTTGGCAAGGTTGATTACCAAGGGGTGCTCCCAATCCGTATTTTCGTAAACGAGCTCTCCATTTCTTGCTCCACCCAGAATTTTGATTTGAAATTTTTCACCCAACTTATGAAAATGCGAGGTAAGGGTGATTACAGTTACGTCTTTGTTAAAGGTAAAATCGGTGATGATTGTTTTTCGTGAATTAGCAGGAATAGAAAAATTATAGTTGCCAAAGTTTATAGACTGCGCCTCTTTTACAACGTTTGCTTGAGAGACGGTATACATATTAATATAATTCTCACCTAATAAATTGGTATTCTGTTTATTAAAATAATGTGCATTCAGGTCAAGCGCTGTAGCTGGGGAAATTTTTAGCGCTACACCTTCAGGAAAGGTGTAGGTTGTGTTTACATCTGTTCCTCCACCTAAAAATACATGGTTCTGCATTTGTGCAAATGTGGTGATGTTGATGCTTCCGTCTGCATTATACAAATCCCTCAATTGGTTTGCAGGAGGTAACAAGGTGTTGTTTTGGAACCCATATAACACAAAATGGTGACTGTTTGGCCTCCCTTGCATGGTAATTTTATTTACATACACCGTGGAAGTATTGGGAGAGATTCTGTTTACAAACACCTCACGTTCTGTTTTGGGACTTACGGTGAACGTATTGATCGCTAATTGAAATCCTTCTGTAGCAGCAGGTGCCGACATGGGTACAAAAGGTTGACTGCATACCGCATTACTTTTCAGTATGTTTTCATCAACAACACTTCCTTTTTTGGGTGCACCTTTCATTATCCATTGTTTGATAAATTCTATTTGTCCCACTGTCAAATTTGTCCCTCCCAATGGCATCGATGCGCCATAGGTAGAGGGGGATTGACAATCAATTTTATGGAGTAATAGGCTATTCATATGATCCCCTGGCTTTACCCTTACTAGGCCGGCTGTTTTTGCTGCCT
>Ga0194115_10005630_pt1 | contig 12979 bp, 1 predicted proteins | sample TA2MahsurfametaG_3_FD_148656 | JGI IMG/M metagenome (GOLD analysis project Ga0194115, IMG submission 148656) | Freshwater microbial communities from Lake Tanganyika, Tanzania - TA2015002 Mahale S4 surface | ecosystem: Environmental > Aquatic > Freshwater > Lake | place: Tanzania: Lake Tanganyika...
ACAAACTTGTCACCGCTTGGTGCGCCTGTGGTCACTGTGGACGGTACCATTCTCGTCTGCCCTCGGCATCCTCCGCTGGGCCTTCCGCGCTCACTTGACTCCCCCGTGCCATGTTTAGGCTGAGCTGGAGCCATTCTCTCTTCTCTCTCCTGTACATGTGCCCCCCCATTCGACACTTCGGCTTCCCATTGAAGTCCACCATGGCTGAGTACAAGCTGATGCTGGTTCCATTTCAATTGAAAGGGAGAGACACATGGAGTGCTCGCATCGAGATATTGCAGCCATTCCTCCATTTCTTGTTGTGCTCCTGGGCCTATTGTTACCCACCGATACTCCTGTGATCCCCTAAGGCCCATGTTCCCAATCCTTGCTTGCTCTTGTGCACTACTTGGCCATCTCAACACCTCTATCACCGCTGTGTCCATCACCTCCTCCAGCCTGGTGTCGTCCCCGGGGATGAGCTTCCATCTGATGGCGATGCTTCCGATTGCCTTCGCAAGTTCCAGTTTGTGCTGCACCACCGCTTGGTGCCGCCACCGCTTTCCTGCGCTCTCAATTCTTCTTCGGATCTCTTCTTCTGTTTGCTTACCCATTTGCATCACACCTACACATGCCTCACCTGTTGCATGGTGTATGCGGATGCCTGGGCATGTCCTCTGTAGTTGGGCCAGCCTGGCAGCCCACACTTCATCTCGACTGTCCTCGTGCTTTTCTACCCACTGGAGCCCGTGTGGTACTCGCCACCTCAATTCTTCTTGAGTGCGGTGTTCCGCCCGTTTGCCCGCAAATTTGCTGGGTCCCTTGTGCTCATCTTCGAATGCTTTCCTTGCGCGCCTATCCATCGCCCGTCTGTTCTCTTGAATCTGGTTGTTGGTTTGCTTCTCCAGTGCGTCTTTGCACGTTTTCAAACTGGCCGTCAGGTACTTCCTCCAGAGCTCTGTTGATGTGATGAGCAACTTCTCCTGGGGGTTGAGTGGCGAACTCCATGCCACGTCCATGTCTTCGAGCACAAGATCTTGTGATCTTGTAACACGCGCGACTTGTGGGCCGTCCCGTAACGCCGCCTCCACCCTCGCGATTGTTCTGAGGAGTTGGATCTGTTCATGACTTCTGTGTGCCGCTCGACGTTGCTGGTGTTCTCTGGATCGGATTGTCGGCGCCATCCAGCTCTGGGCCAGTTGGTGTCTGTTCCGTAGTGTGGCTTGCACCGCTGCACCTGCATCAACTGTCCCTGCTTGGACTTTTTTCCACGTTGCCTCTGCTCCTCCACTCAGCTCCATCTGTAGCGCCGGTGCCAATCTTTGCCAGTCCTTCAGGCGGATGCGTGTCCTGCCTCTTACTGGTGGAGTACACTTGTGGGTGTGCGCTAACACCAGTGGCGCGATACGGAAGCCTACCATGGCATGGTCGTGCCGGGGGCCTCCCAACCAATCCACTTGCCCCAGTGGGACCGGTTGAAAGACTTGCTCTCCAGCTTTCACTACACTTCGAGCCGTCAGGTCTGGTGGCAGGAAACGCGAAAGTTCATGCTGCTTGAGGATGGGTGTGTCCGCCAGCCGCCGCGCCAGCTCCGGATGGTCTAGGACCTCACACCCTTCCGGGATCTCTGATCCTACACTCCGCCAACACGCTCCCAGGGAGCCCGCGTTGCTATCATGGGGAAGGTTCCATGTAATAATGTGGTCAAGCTTAGCACTTTTGTTGTCCCGCCTCCACGACACCGTACTTGGCGACATCAGTTCACCTTGTGTGTCGTGCACGAAATTTTTGAGGAGTGCATCCACTTGCGTCATGTGCTCGGCGTTGGACTCCGCGTACCCGACTCTAGTGCCATTGGCATTAGCGTTGAGATCGCCCCCCAGGAGGATGCGCTGGTGCTTGCACTCTCCAACGCTTTTGGCTAAGATTTGCCATGTGTGCTGCTGGAGCTGTATGTCGCCTGATGTTGCTTGATGCACATTGAAGATTTGCATTCGCTGCCCATCGTGCAATTCTGCCTCTAGCCGCAGTACCCTGCCCCTGGTCATGTGCCGCAGCGTTTTCTTGTCTACGTCAACGTGCCACTCCCTTCTCTGTGCTGTCTTGAAGACCTCTCGATGGAGGAAAGTGGCCACTGCAAAGTGTCCTCGGTTGCACCACGGGCTGTTCAGTCTTTCCATATTGGTGCTTTCCCCGTCTGAGGGGGGTGAGTCCTTCCCTGCTTCTAGGAAACAGTGATATTCCGGGTGTAAGTGCTTTAGCTCGTTTTTTACCCTCTGCCTCGCCCCCAGGGGAAACCGCACTTCTTGCACCATGACAATCGCTGGCCCCCTTGCTAGCAGTTGCTGCAATTGAGTCCTGGAGTACTCATACCCCATGGGACCCATGTTCCACGTCGTGACGTTGGTCTCCCATGACGGGCGCACAAACCGCACCGACCAATCCAACCAGGCCAGCCAATCATTTACCTGATCTTGATGTTGACGCTTGTCTGGCTCCCCCCCCAATGTGCCGTTTGTGGACAAGACGGCCAGCCCTATATTTGCCAGCCCCACATGCCCTCGGTGTCGTAGGGACTGCAGATAATCGTTTATAGACCCTTGTTTACGAGCTTGCTGTAGGCCAAGTCGTGCCTCCGCCCGCGCAATTTCACGTGCCCGGCCTTCCAACAGAATCCAGCCTTCACTAGTTGTATTAGCACCGTTCCAATCACCTTGTTCTCGAAGCCATGCTGCCTTGACTTCCCTGAGTGACCCTGGTGACCGGTGTGCATTAATTGTGACTGGTCCTAACCTTTGCTCCCACATCTTGTGCCAGTCCATCCAAAGAAACTCAGAGTCTTTGGTTGGTTTCCGTGAGGCGCCCGAGGGCTCCTCGCCACCTTGCTCTGCTCCTGGCTGTCCAGCCGGAGTTGGTGCCTCTTCTGTCCCGTCTGAAGACGCGTGTGGTGGACCTGTCCGAATCATGAATTGCTTTCTCCTGTTCCATGGTGTCGTCCTGAGCCTCGCTAGCAAGGAAGTTCGGTCTCCATTTCTCCCGCTGAGGAGGGCTACGATTCTGCGTATCGTGCCTTCCTTGGGGTCACGCATAATCCATGTGCGCCTTCCGGCCCTTTGCGTGCCTATAGTTACCTTCCGCCTGGACAGACCCGCCCACGTGTAGACTGCTGTAATGGCTGTAACACCACACAGCGTGCGCCCATACTCCCCACTCACTGGGCACCACTTGAACCCTTGTGCTGTCTCACTTTGGACGTCGTTGCCTATGTGGAAGGCCAGCATGGCCCCGACGGCGATGTCATCCTCAAGCGTCTCCCTTGTTCGCTTCTGGATGGTGATGATACCTTCTAGCTTGCTCTCTTTATTAACGTATGCGATGTAGCTGACGTCCGTGGCCACGAACGGGGCATTGTCGACACCACTTACTTGTTGAATCTTGTTGAGTACGTCAACCAGTTTAGCTCGAATCTGCTGGCGTGTCCCCATCGCCTCTGCATTCAGCTGTGACGCCCGCAGCTGTTCAAAGCGGATGCATAGTGAGCTTTCTCGCTCCATCGCACTTCCCGGCACCAGTGGCTCCCACCATACCGGTACCTGTACGTCCTTGAGCCACCCTGGAGCCCCTAGCATGGTCATTAGTGTATCACCCTGGTCACTACTCCTTTCCTGCAGAATGTCCCGACTTGGGATCCCTATGTGGATTCTTTCCTTGCGCTGGCGACGCTCGGCGCCTTCCGGCAGATGATGTCGACCTCCTTGCTTTCGCTCGTCAAAAGCCTGCTGACTGTGAATTGCATGCGCTTCTCGTAACTGGTGCGTGTTGCGGTGTTGCGCTGGGATCAGCGCCCCGCTAAGGCGTAGTTGCCCTTGTCCCGCGCCCGTTCCTTCCCACACTCCCCGAAGCGGGCGCGGGGCACTTGGCGACCAGTTATGTACTGCTTCCCCCTGCCAGTCTGGGAGGTAGCAATTGACTGCTAGCAGGATGACTTCGTTGATGTCGATCTCATCTACGCCGAGGGTGTGCCAAATCTGCACCCACTTCTTGAGCATGTCTGGGGCGTAGGGGTTGGTGGGGGACAGCTTTGCTATTCTCTCGGTCTGCTCGTCCTCCTCTTCGACGTCTTGGCTTTCCTCACACACAAGGCGTCTCTCGCTGACCATTCTACTGCCCCTCCATACCGCTTTCAAACTGTCGTCGAGGAGCACTGTTGCTTCCAAAACTGTGATCCTACACGTCGAGCCCCGCCTCTGTCCCACCGTAAACCGGACCGGTTGGCGCTCGTCTTTTGCAATGCAAATTCCCGCCTGCTCCAGCAGAGAGCAGGCACCATCCGAGTTTGTTGCTGGGATTCCACGGAATCTCACTCGCACCCAACTGGTTACCGCCTCTGCCTTCCACCACCGAGCCAGCCGATCCTCACGCTGCTGACGAGCCCATGGCTCAAGATGGCACCTTGCCCATTGTCGAGCGTGCTCCAGTTCGTCTGCGGTAATTCTGAGACGTGCGGACCCTCCCCTGAACGCCGCCACCAACTCTTCTATCCGACAGGCTTCTTTCGCACATCGCTCCTCATGGTGCTTCCTTGCGTCAGGACAGGCTTCCTTCCACACTTCCTCTCGTTGACGTGCCGAGAGCACTAGGTCAATTATGCTGTCCTTGAGCTCCTCGGCTTGGTGCCCTTCAGTCCCCTCCACTGGTGGATGCTCGTCTGACAGATCGTCCCCTTCTGACACGTCCTGGCCGTTTCTTGGCGGAGACTCCTGGAGCACTTCAGTTGGTTCAAAACCCTCTCTCCTCGCGGACCGTCCTGCGACTTTCTGGAGTTCTCCTGTGTTCTCCCCAATCCCTGTTTGCTTCCACCTCCCATCGCACTCTTGAGAGTGGTTGCTTGCCTCCTTCGCTCTGCACTCCCTGCTACAGTAAGCTACCCTGTTACAGTCCTCACACCACACTGATTGAGCGTCACTACCGCATCCTCCACACCATGCCCCCTTCTGACACTGCGTCTGGTGCTGCTGCCAGTGCACCTGTGCACACCCGTCAGAGCAGTACCACACTTCCCAGCACCGTGTACACGGGCACGTCGGTGCTTCAGCCCCACACCCGGCACATGCGTGTTTGAGTGGAGGGCTTAAGGACGCCATTCCGCTCTTGTCCTGCCCTTCTGTGCTGTTGGGTGGAGGATCTCCCCCTTTCTTCATTTCCGTATCCCCACACCCGCACACTCGCTCATGCGCGGGTTCCTGACTTCGGAGGGCCGCCAGTTGGTTCAATTGCCACCGCCTCCGGCACCTGGTGTTGCAGGCGAAGGAGCTGCTCTTAGCGTCCACTAAAAGTCGTGCGCCCCATAGGCCACACAGTACACACTTGATTTGTGCCTGCATGTGCTGTTGCCCCTTGACCCCCACCTGAAACACCTCCCTACGGACTGCTTGGCCTCTCACTGCTGATGTTGTCTGTGCAGGAGCCTTCGCTGCTTCAAGTGTTGTGGCCACATCTTTCTCACCCCCCACTGCCTGTCCTTGCAAGGGCATCTGCTGCGTCCTTCGTTGCTGCTCGTCTTTGTCCCATTCTTGACCCTCTTCCATCTGCTGCGGTGAGCTGTCAGCGCTGACCTTTGCTTTCCTCTCATTCCCAGCGTCTGTAACTCTTGGCGGTGTCTTCCAGACAGGGAGACCAGCATCTTCCAGCCTTTTGTTCTTGATATCGCTAGCCCCGTCCCCAACTCCCACACTCCTCCTTTCTGCATGCACTGCCTCGTTGTTACACCCGTTGCTGCGTAGCTCGCCCTCCACTTCGGCCGTTGGACACTGGACAATTGTGCCTTGATTGTGCGGACCTCCAGCGGATGACTCAGTGTGGTGGATTCGTCTTGGCGACCGTCCCCTTGCCCCACGCTTGCCCAGCCTAGTCTGGGGAAGGTGTGCTCCCGGTGGAGGTCCCTGTGCACCTCTTTCCGCGCGCCCTTCCCCCAGGGTCTCTGATGCTTCTGACTGCTGGTGCTCGCTTCGCCTCAAACGTCGGGCTTCACACGCCTGCCATTTTGCTTGTTCACACGTCACATTAACCAGACAATGGCGGCGGTCATCGACCGTCGCCCATCGTGCAATCTCAGCACCACACTTCGTGCAAGACCATGCACGCCTCCACCGGCCTTGCCCGGTTAGGACCCCCAGAAACCAGTTCCTTATGTCTTCCGGGTTCAGAGAGCCCAACACCTGCATGGCCCATCCTCGGGCTTTGAAAATGGCAAAGAGCACAGTTAGCAGCCCACAATCACTCCCTCGTCGTTGCTGCGGTGCTTCTGCATCATTTGAGCTCCAGCGCCATTGCCTCGGAGTGGACCTGTCCTCATCCACCGTGATGTTCAGCGCTGCAAGGCAGCTACGCTCTGTACCTCCAAGCAGTTTTGTAATGTTGGGGGCGCACTTTTTGAGCCCACACTCAACGAGGTGGTTACGCATCTGGGAAGATCTCAGCCCGGGGAGTTCCGCAATGTCCAGCAGGTTGACATGGCTTATGTCAATTCTCCACTGAGGCTCTCCCTGAGTTGTTGCCCCCCTGGCCCTCAATCTTCGAACCGATGCCACAAACCACACCCACAAAATGCTGTGAATTTGTCCTCTCCATCTGCCACTGTAGTTCTTCGAACAGTCCAGCAGCTGCATCTCGCACTTTTGCACATCAATGCTCGCCAAGAGCCAATGTTTGCCCCCTGCGATGCAGATTGGGATAAAGATGAAGTCGTACATCGCCGGATCGACGGGTAGAAACTTGATTTTGGTTCCAGATCTCCCGCCTCTCTTCCGCTGTGGTTCTGGCTCCTGCTGGCTCAAGAGCTGCAGTAACTCTATCAGTGGTTCATCACTGTTCTTGACTGTCTCCCATGCCTGCAAGAGGTATGGGTACTCCCAGACGCTTGCTACCCATTGGCGTGTTGATACCGGCCGTAGCCCGTGATCTGCAGTGTGACCATAGAACCCCCACTTCAGCATCATCTCCACCACCGTCTCTTCGAGACAGTCGCTGTCATGTCTGGCGTTACTCTGGAACTCCACCCTCCGCACCGCTGCAGATGGAATGTATTGGTCGCTCCATGTCAGGTTATCCTCTACAATCCTGCATTCTTTCAGCTCCACCTCCTCCGTAACTAAATTACAAGTTCTGACCCCCTTCCCCCCGCTCTCGAGAGTCCCCCGTACCTGTACTCGCGATCCCTGCACATGGATGATGTTCCCTTCCAGATTCCCGCGTGTTAGTCTCGCCCGCACTCTCAAGCCCAGGACCTCTTCCTGTCCAGCCTGTTCCCAACCTCGTCCCCACGGCGTCTTCGTGGGCTTTGACGCGCGGATGGCGGTGACGAGGTGATTGATGCCCAGCCGCTGACCGTCACCACAAGCCCCCCTACACCGACAGCATGTGCACGAGAACCTCTTCTCCCAGGCCGCTAGAGTTCCATCTTCCGGCGCGTAGTTCACCCAAACCCACTCCCCCGGTAAAATGGGCTTCTTAGCTACAACCACTACTGTCGCCATATCTTTGATCTCCGACGTCCACCTCACTACCAGCTCAGCGTTGGTGTGCTGTGGGCAGCAGGAATGGTCAATGAAATGCCCCACTCCCTCCGGGCCTCTCTGTTTGAGGGCCTTTTTCAGGGTGTCGCTCGGAGCTTGCCGAAGTATGAGGGTGATGTCAGGAGGGGGCACTACCCAGACCTTTGTGGGCCCGAACCTCGTATGTCCTTGAAGATTGTGCGCGCAGGTGTACTGACACCGTTCACCCTCTCCCTCTTCCAGCCCATTCATGATAGACTGCAGCTCCTCGCTTGCTGGGCCCGCCTGAACGCATGCTGAACTCCCAAAGCAAGTGACAATTGTCCCCGGTGCAATATGCGCGACGGCCATGACTCCTTTCGCCTTGAGTTCCCCTCCTCCTCCTGTAATCTCCTGTACCACCGCCGGGCTTCCACTCGTTGCCAGTGCATTGCCACACTTACACCCTCTCGGACACAGTACTTGCTCGAGCCGGCGTTCTGCACACTCCTCTGAGAAACCCCCCGATTCCTCGTGTTGTGCTCTCACTGCTGCCTTCCGCTTGGGCCGTCTCCCCTGCCCATCGCCTCCCGCCGACTGCTGCGCGCTTTCTTGTGTGCACGCCTGGCATCGCCTGGCCGCCTCTCTGGACCAGGCGTCCTCTTTCTGCCACTCTTGTGTTGTGAAATCCTTACATTCTTTAGGCTCATGACATCCCCCGCACAGCCGCCTCTCAGTCTCTTCCTCTCCCTGCGCTACTGCTCGTGTTCCTCCTGCTGCCTGTCCCTCCTCCTCGTCGTTGGCCTCCCCTGCTTCTAGTGTTGCTCCCCCCGAGCCTTTTCGATTAAAATTATTATTAAGAGCTGTCGAAAATTTGTTCGCCCCTGTAGGACGTGTGTAGCCTCCTTCCCCGTGGTGTTCTCCCACCCGTGCGTATGTGTTAGTGTGTATGTGTGTATGTCGTGTGCCTGCTGAAGAGCGCTTTGTGTGAAACGCCGCAGAGCTTACAATTGTAGCCGGCCACACGTCCGTCTCTGATTCTGGTCTCCTTTCAGTCTCTCCCCCAACCCCTTCACAAGGCGTAAGAAAGACGTCATTCTGGAGCAGATCCATGAACGACTGTCGCACCGCCCGTGAGCACGTACTGTTCGCACAGCAGCGCCCCTGACTGGCTGCCTCCCCGCAGGGGCCTTGTGTGCTACTCATTCATGTCCTCGGAGGTGCTTCCCCCCCCACTCGCATCATTTCTTGGCAGTTGGTGTGCTCCAGCCTGTGACTGACCCTTGCTTCTCTTGCCTTGTTCCAGAGTGCTGTCCGCATCATCGCGTCCCCGAGCTGTCCCAGACGCTTTGTTTTTCTCCCGATTTCCGACGTCTTTCTCCCTCTTGCTCTGCCTCAATCTTTCGAGAGGATCCGGGCCGTCGAGTTGCCACTGCCGAAACCGGGGGTCATTGAAGTCCCACGTCAGGAAACTTTCGGTCGATGTGCGTGGTATAAAGAGGATCGATGTGCCTTTGTTGCCTACCGGAATCATGCGCGGCCTGAGGTCTTCTTTCTGCCTGGCAAGCACAAGTAGCAGCCTGAAGAGGCCCCTCCACTCCCTTATCGCCGGGTGGCTCCCCAGAGAGTTGATGTGGATGCTTGTGTGAACATTCTCAGGCTTTGTAGGGAGCAACCTACCCTCTAAGACGTTTTTACCAAAGGTTTTCTCCCCTTGCGGCTCGTCACACATGTCTCCCTGTGCCAGTACCTGAACCCCAGGCAACACAAAAATTTGCTTACACAGTTTCGTCACTGCAGCATACAGGGTCGTTACGGACTTGTCGTTGACCAGCTGTTCCATTGTATTGCCATGCAGGAACATCGAGGGCCTAAGGACATCAAGATTCTCTAGGAAAGTCAGATTGTCCTCACTGGCCCCGAACTGCTGCTCCAAGGTCACCGCCTGTCCTTGGGAGACCATCTGCGGTGGGACTATCATGAACCCTGCCTGAGCTTCAAGAACAGCGAGGAGATTGCGTTCTTTAAGCGTCATGATCATGCCTGTCACAATGCATCCATGGCAGAGTTCAGGCCAAGTATCAGTGAGAACTGACAACAACGTGTTGCCTTTGGGCCATCCACTCCCCATCTCCCCTCCGTGTGGACGGAAGTGACTGGACCATTCAATGTGGCACTGGTCCAGAGGGCTTTCCGCCGCCTCTGGCTTAGGCTGATTGAAGACCCAAAGCCCTACTATTGCCGTTTCAGGGGTGTAGTACACACCGCTGCCTGGGGCTGTCAGAATGAGCCGTGGCGCGAGGTTTCGGCTGGCCTGCGCCTTTTGGAACTCCTGCGCTTGAGGCAGGGTGAGCGAGAGACTACCACGCCCCTCACTCCTTTGCTGCTCAAGGGCTCGAAAAGTGTTCTCGTGCTCGAACACCACGCCCCTGCCACCCTCCCCCACCTGCCCTTCGTGGGCTCGCCAGGTCATGAAACGGTTGTGCACTTCACCGCACAGCCAGTGATAAAAACTCATCAGTGCCGCATCTGGTACACTTGAAAAAGTCGCAGAGAGTGGTAGGCCCACACGTATTGGCCGCGTCTTCAGCATTTGAATGTAGACCGAGTTCGAAAAGACCACGACCGAGTGGTCATCGCCTACAGTGTAGACGACCAGTTGCGGCAACTCGTTTTTGGCCTGAGATTGGAAGGCCGCCGCTATCTTTGTGGTGTCTTTCGTCTTACATAGCGCTGTCTCTCGAATAGGGTCAGTAGTGTCGTACCAGCGTTCAGCATGCAGGCTCTCCACCACTTCTAGACAACGGGTTAGGGTGCTTTCTTCGGTGTGCATTCGAAAGGGGAACCATAATCCATCTCCTACCACCTTGCGTACGCTTCTGAGGAAGACATGTGCGGCCATTCCGATACACCAGTCCCTCACTGATTCTCCAACCACCAGGGCCTCCGCACCTCCTTCCCTGATGCTGATTGCCGCGTCCATCGCATACGGTGTGGACAAGAAAAGCAGTGACTCCTCATTCACTTGCACCGCCTGAATCTCGCCTGCCTGCCTGAGCTGCATTAGCACCTCCAGTGCCAGATCGCATGCCTCTGCTGAAACACCAGCGCGCGCATAAAGATTGCAAATATGGAATGGCTGGTTGTCTAACGGCGGTGATAATTCGCTCAACCGGGTGACGCACCCCCCTCCGGTAGAGGTGAAAGTAACAGGTTGCCTCCCTTCCACTCCATCGTGAGTAAACTTGGGTACCCACAGTCCTTCCTGCAGCGCTATGATGTCCCGAATTGCCGTCAGCATCTCTGCACTGGCCACCATGACCGGCTGCAGCTTGTCCTTGACGGGTGCCCCTACTATTCTGAGGGTGCCAATTTTCCCCTGGTTGGTGGTGGTGACCAACACGGATATCGTCTTCGTGGTCCCCGCCTCTCGGCAATCCGGTGTCAACCCCGCTCCTTGCCATCCACCACTGTCATCGAAGACTTTCCCTTCCGTTAGCTGGTTCCAGTGTTGCACTGCTACTATAGCCCCAGCGCCCGTGTCCCACACGGTATTTTTGTCCTGGATCTTAAATACAGGTTGTGCCAGCAGGAACCCCTTCCCCTCCGCGGCGAGGCTTGTACGCAACCACTCCTGTACAACGATCGTGACTGCCTCCCGGTCAAAGACTCTCCCGAGCACCGATTTCCTGTCGCGAGTTGGGATGGCGGGCATGTGCAGGCCCTGGAGCCGAATAAGTGTTATCGGGCCTAAAAGATTTCTCCGGCGGCGAATTTCCTCCCTAGCTGCAGCAAGCCGCTCTCGAAAACTCTGAATGATGACATCGTACTCTTCCGCATCCTTCGGGACTTGAAGGGTTATGCTCATTGTCTTCACCTCCTCCGCTACAAAATTGGCGGTAATATCAAATCCGCGCATGCACTCCTTGCTGACAAACAATTCAAGCATTTTTTCCCCCAGCTGCTCCTGATTAAGTTCGCCAGTGGAGGCCCGATCCAAAAGGGCATTAGTGCGAGCAAGGAGTTGCTCGTAGGCGTTGCAGTAGATTTCTGCACGTTGAGTCAGTCGCTTACACGCTGCTGCAGGACCCACCTCCTGCTCTGGGGCAAGTGCCACCCTCTCGATTTGCCCACATGCGAGCACGAGGCAATTGCGCTCTGCCAACCCTAGCCAGCAGGTCACTAGCGCTCCCTGGGCTTCCACCTCGTCCCTGATCTTCTTCGTGGAGAAATATGCCAAAATTGGGGGCCCACCATATTGCGGTAGCTTGCCAATGTCACTCGTCAGAATGCTCTCAGTCCTGTCGCCAAAGCGCCTCTCCTCCATCATTCTGACACACATGAGACCGTTCGCTAGCCCTACCATCTCCAGGCTCTTCCTGATACCAATCGTGAGCAGGTAGTTGAGACCTTCCACCTCCAGTCCCAAGAGTTCAAGGATGTCCCACATGAGTTTCAATTTCGAACGCTCCTTCTGGTTGAAGTGGATCTCGAGGGCATACGTGGACCTGACCGTCACCTTGCCGTGCAGAACATTCCCATTCCCCATCTCAATCTCCATCGTGCGGGACCTGATCGCTGCCAGTGTGAGCGCCTGCACCCCACCGTCGCCCTTCAGTCGGACTTCAACGGTGGGTGGGAAGGTTTTTCCAGGCGAATCTCCAGCTGCCAGCTTTTTGGACACTGCAGTCGATCGGCTGTTCACATCCGACGCCTTAACCTTCTCTCCAAACCTTTGCATCGCCGCCACAATCTGATTGTTCGTGTACTGCGCTCCTGGCGGCAGTGTCACAATGAAAATCACGCTGCCCTTCTGAATCTCCAGGATCTCCTTCACCGGGAGCACTCTGGTTTCGAGCACCAAAGTCTGATCGTCACTACGAATGTTGACCATGCAGTGTAGTGTCTGGTACCGAAGGACCGCCATCTCTTCTTGTTTCCTTGCTCCCTCTGCAACGCGCAGTCCTGCCTTAGTGACCATTTTTCTCACCTCATCGAGGGTGTGATCGCTGAGGGTCTCCTTCTGCAGGCCAAGACGGGTCATCTGTGCGCTCAGCCGATCTACCTCCCCTTGCGCCGCCGCAGTCTCTTCGAAGGCCTTCATCATTGTCTGCCTCCTCTGCTCCTGAGCTGTCTCCTGAGCCCTTTTGCTGTCTTCGACTGTGGCCTCCCACGCAGCTGGGTCATTGTCCGCTTTCTGCTTCTCCACTTTTTTTGCAGCTCTCTGATCCTGCTCAGCTCGGGCTCGCTGCTTGGCGAACAGGGCCGCTGCCAACGCGCCTGTAGCTGCCATTCTTGGGCCGCGCCACTGCCGAGGTGCAAGGCCGAGCAATTCCAATCGTGTTGCTGCTTGACCACAGACAGCCACTCGTGTTAATCTTTGCTTTCCGCACACGCGTCCTTTTACACCCATCCACCAGCTGATCCCCGCTCCCATGCGGGTGCTCCTTTCTCTCCACCAGTTGCAT
>Ga0194115_10005633_pt1 | contig 12975 bp, 7 predicted proteins | sample TA2MahsurfametaG_3_FD_148656 | JGI IMG/M metagenome (GOLD analysis project Ga0194115, IMG submission 148656) | Freshwater microbial communities from Lake Tanganyika, Tanzania - TA2015002 Mahale S4 surface | ecosystem: Environmental > Aquatic > Freshwater > Lake | place: Tanzania: Lake Tanganyika...
ACAAGGTCATCACCAGACAGATTTACTTCTGTATCTTGGTCTTCGTCTTCTTCATCCCAGTAGTTGTTGCTCATAGCAACCACCCTTCTATTAGTAGTTAGTCGCAAGCCACAGTTCTATCCAGGGGAAGATAGGCTGGCTCTTGCTACCAGTCTTGTACACCGCACGGGGCTGGTCGGTCCGTGTCGGGATTCTAGTATTGTCCGCGCAATTGGGTACCTAGTGTTATTTTATCAATACCACTGACTCCGCTAAATGCTGCTTGTTCAAGTCTTACAAGTTTTTCTCTTGCTCTTTTAGCAGAAGCAGTTCCTTTGTACTGTTCTTCTTCAGCAACATCTTGAGAATAATCAATTCCAGACGCTTTATAAATTCTTGATAGTTCTTGGGCTCTAGGTAATTTTTCGGCAATTGCTTGATATCCAACTCTTGCTTCGGCTAAATCCACACCATAACGCTGTAAATTAGATGCTCTTGTTAAATCAGCATTTAAACCATACTGTTTAGCGGTAGCGCCAATTTCTGCAGTCGTAGCCTTGGCTTCTAATTCAGGTAATACTTCTTTAGGATTTAAGAAATAAGCAACTATGTCAGAATCTGTAATATTTGGATAGTAAATTCTAAACTGGTTTAAGATTGCAGGGTCGCTCATCTGCAATCTTTCTACAGCAACCTTTGCGCGTCTACCTACCTCTGCATTAGAAACAGCATTTCCTATAAAAGTTGCAAACTGCCCACGTGTAGAAAATCTTTGCAACCCGTATTGACGTAATGTGTTAGAAAAATCCTTTTCTTGCTGTAAATAATCAGCCTCGCTTAAAGCATTTAAACCTCTACCTCTACGTTCTTCGTTACCAGCAAATCTTGCTTTATAACTGTTTAAATTACGTAACTCTAAAAGCAATTGATTTGGACCCATATTAGGGTCAGTTAAACCTCTTTGCATATAGTCTAATACTTCTTTTAATTCGCTTTCCGTAAAGCCATAAGAACGCATTGTTATTTCTAAAAGTTTATATGCATCTCTTTTCTCAGCAAAGGCCTTGGCATCTGCTATTTTCTGCGCATTTATTCTATCAAATTCTTCTTTAGACATAGGGTTTGGTTCCCACGGGTCATAACTAAACTGACCAGTTTTTTTATTAAACTTTTTAGCCCTACGCTGCGTATAGTCTTTATTATATTCATATCCTATAAATTCAAATAAACCATCGCCAGAAGCATTAGGGTCTTGATAATCAGGGTCTTTTACTTCAGCGCCATCGTATTCGCCACCTTTGCCATCAGCAATTACAGGTATACGATAACCAGCCCTGCCAGGCTTGTATCTTAATATAGTTCCTGCTTTAGGATAAACAGTTGGCTTATCATCTGGCTTATCATCTGGTTTATCATCTGGTTTATCATCTGGTTCTGGGTCTGGTATTTCTTTACCAAGTGGCTGAAAAGGATATTGAGGTGTAACACCAGGAGGAACATCAGCACCCATAGATACTTCTTCAGCAATACGAAATGCTGCAGGATTAAAAGATGTAGGAATTGCAGGAGCAGCCGCTAAATTAACGTCTCTAGCATAATTTGCAGCAAGGCGCATGCGTTTCTGTTCTTCATCTAAATTTTCAAATGCAGTCACAGTAGGTATCTGTGCTGCTACAACTCTTTCTCTTGCAAGACGAAATCTATCTTGCTCAATAAAATCGTCATCTTCTAGGTATCTAGGCATTAACCGACCTGTCCCCATAATTTAAGAATAGTATCTACTAATCCAGCAGCGCTTTCATTGGCTTTCTTAGTTTGTCTCCATCTAGGGTCAAGCCTTGCTGACATAATCATTTCATCTGGCCTCCATAGTTTATCGCCACTAATTGCTGCTTGAACATCTTTGTCAAATATATCCACAGAACCATCCGCTAACTCTAATTCATTTATCTTTATTTTTTTAAATTGGTCTGCTATGTCAGATACTTTTAAACCAGCCTCAATATAAGGGGCCAAAGGTTTATAAAATGCCCTTGATGCTAACTGAATAGTTCTTCGCTGTTCTTCTATAGAACCGCCAGGTAATAAAGATTCCGCAGCCTTTAATTTTAGTTGACTATCATCTAAACGGACACCGTAATCAAAAGCATATGATTTAAGTTTAGTGTAATTATCTCCAATTGACCCGCCAGCATCTTGTAAATCTATTGGATTAGCATCTCTAATACCAGTGCTTATTATTTTACCTTTTTGTTTACCTTTTGTGCCTTTAGCGCCTTGGGTAATTAACTTAAGACGCATCTCTAATCTATCTAACTCTGATAATTGCGTAATAGCATAAGACTCACTAAATGTGTTTTGGCCTAATGGGTTTGTTGAAGATATTCTAGTACTTTTACGTTTTAATTCTTCTGCATTTAACATTTCAACATAAACCTGTGCAAGGGCATCATATTCATTTACTAAATCAAAATCCCCAACATATTGTTGAACAGTGCGTCTAAATTCTGCTAACGCATCTACCTCACTAGTTATACCTGAAGTACTTTCGCTTGCAGACGAAGGCTCTGGGGCTAATTGACGAGAATCAATCCAACTATCAAAACTATAAAACCCAACAGAATTAGGAACAAAATTTTTGTCTTCTTGTAATTTATTTCCAATTAATACACCCGTATTAAAGTTATTAACGGTAATTTGTTGAAGGGCTTTTTTAACAGCATTTGCAAAATCTAAATCTTGGTCAGTTACAGGACCGCTTTTATAAGACCTATTAAATGCCGACTTGCTTGGATAATAATCTTTAAGTTTTATTTTATACTTTGCAATATCGCCGCGAGGTATTGAGCGTATAGACTCTGTTACATAATTATCTAAATCACCAACTATATAATACCTACCATCTGCTGTAGGTAGAATTACTATAGGTTTAGGGTTTGGTTGTTCAGGTGTGGACCTACCAGAAATGTAAGGTTCTAAAGCAGCCTGGCCTGTCCCACCAGCATTGTATACTAATGTACCATCAACAAAGTCTAAAAAATTTGTTTGAATACCCGTAGCAATTGGGCTAAATTTAGTTTTGTTTGGATTTACATCGCTTGGGCTTTTGGTCGTAGAGGTAGATGGTGCAGGAGATGGAGTAGGGGTAACGGCTGGAGTTGTTACTGTTTTTGCTTTTTCATTAGCCTTAAATAATTTAAAGGTAGCATCTAACTTTGGGCGTTTACCCGTAAAGTCAGAGGCAGGGTCCATTTTATAAATTTTATTAGCAAAAACAGTAGCGTCTTTATCTGATATGCCAGGGTTCTGGCGTTTAACTTCCGCTATGTAATATTCAAGATTCTTCACGGCTTTGCCAATGCTTTAGTAGGAATTTTATATACGTCATCTATGTACGGTCTAATAATTCCCGTATATATGTGTGCAAGAGTGAAGTTAGTGCTTGCTAGATTTTCCAAGTTTGCAGTACCCTCTCTTAGAATTTTTGCTAATGTTTCTTCGGAATTAAATTGACCACGTATTTTTGTGTCTTCAAAAACTAACAACATTCTTTGTGCTAAAGCCACCATTTTTTTACTATTTTCTAAAACTATTTCGTTGTTTCCTTTAGATAATGTTTTTTGAGTCTCAACATCATTTATCATACGATTAAAATTATTAAATTTGTTTGATAAAGTTTGACGAGTTACCCACTCACTATTCAATAATGACTCCGCTAAAGCAGGATTTCCAGTCTTAATAATATTTTTAATGTTGTTTGCTTTTTCTAATAAATCTTTTCTATAAAGAGCATTATTTCTTTGTAAATTGTTAGGGTCATTAAATAATTCTTGCACTTTTCTATCAACTTCAAAATATTTTTGGCGGTCACGAACAGCAGCAATATCGGTTAGATATGTTCTAAACACTGCATTATTATTATCAAATATATTTTGTCGTTCAGGAATAAAATCTATTGCTTGCAAAAAGTAAATAACGCTTGGGTCATATTCTCCTACGCGGGGAGCAAAAGCCCACGCAACAGTAGGGTAATCTTTAATTAATTTAGTATTATTAATTACCCAGTTTTTAGTTTCTTGCGTATAGTTAATAGCAGTTTTTGCTTCTTTACTATTTTTGCTAACTGTGTATATTAATTTATCTGGATTTTCTGCTATAAAAATAGAAACTGCAGTTCCGATAGGGTCTTCTAAATTATAACCATAAGTAGAATTTACATTTAAAACACCACGTAATATGTCGCTAAACTCTTGACGAAAACTTACTATGCCTACTCTACGTAATTCTGCAGGTATTCCAACCTCTGTAGTTCCTAAAGGAACAGGAGATAAAATATTAAAACCTAATTTTGCCGCAACAACATTGTGCGCTTGTAAACGCAAGCGGTCATAATACTGACCAAGTTTTTTTTCATCTGCATAATCTTCTGCTTTTAAAGCAGTCTTTTCGTTAACTTGTAAATATGCTGCAGCCTGATAAAGAGCAGTAGCCGTTGCGCCAGTTTTCATATCTACTGGTAAAGCACCCCAAGCATTAGATATGTTAGGTGGTAGCAAGCCTCTTACCCAAGTAGTATTATCGCTTAACTCACCTAATAACCAATTGTCTAAATTATCAGCAATTTTTAATGTTAAAGGATTATCATAACTCATACCTATTTTTGTTAATATTTCTCTAGCCGCTAAAATTGGAACAGCCATTGTTGGTCCAGTTAAAGTTGGTATTCCTGCGCCTTCAGAATATGCGGGGTTAAGTACAGAGAGTTTTAATGTGTATTGATTCCAGGCTGGCTGCTTAAAAAAGTCCCATTGTCGCCGCACAACAGCAGAAGCCGTTCCTATTGGATTCATTACTGCTGCTAGTGCAGGTGCAACAGTTCTCCAAAAAATACCATCGTTAGGTATTAGCACATAATCAACACCATTATCATCTGTGTATACCAAGCCAGTACCATCCATAGCCTGACTAAAATGGCCTAAACGATAAAGAATCCTATCGGGATAACTTGAAGAATATCTAACTAAACGCCGAGTGTAATCTTCTATTGCACGGATGAAACGACCAGTTACACGAAAATTAAAAATTAATTGAGTTCTAATATCTGGGTTATCAGCATACTTTAAAATTTCATTAACGGCATTTCTTTCTGCTAAATTAGTAAAATAAATATCTGCTTGAATTAAGGCATCTTCTTCTGATACGCCACTCTTTATCAAAGATTTTGCGTAATCACTTTCTTGTATTTTCATACTTATTTTTTGTTCCATATAAACGCTATTATAAGCATCAGAACGAAAAAGGTCAGTCATTGTTCTATCCATTGATTCCCAAGGAATATCTTTATATTTTTTATATAAACTTGGAGCGTCTACCAATGCCTTAAAATCTATGTCAGTTCTAAGAGTACCCTCTAATCCAAAATTTTTTGTAAGGTCTTGAAATTCCTCTATTGACATTTTACGAACTTGAGTAGAACCTAGAGTTCTTTCATACTCTCCTTGTTGCCTACGAGCAAGTTCTGCGGGACTTAACTGAACTACATCTGCTCCTACTGATTCTCTACGAGCAGCATCTACACTGCGGTAAGACTTAGACTTAGCAGATTTTTCTTTTGCTGTTGCTATTTTGTTTTGAATTGCACGTAGCAAAGGCTCATTAAAAGCCTCGGCACTTCCGTGAAATACAGTGTACATTTCCGCAGCAGCATATCTAACTATGGATTCTGTAATTTCTGCTGCTGTTTTTCCAGCATCACGTAACGCAGTAATTTTTCCAAACTCTGTATTGAATTCATCAATACGCGGCCTTAAATCTCTTGGTGCTTCCCACTTACCATTTGAATTTTTCTTAAAACCAATACGTTGCATTATGTCATCAACATATGCTGTAGTGTCTTCAATGGTTTTTAAAGCGTTATATCGGATAAATGCAGAACCAAAATCTACATTTTTCCAAATATTTTTTCCAAAGTATTTATAAAAACTACTAAAATGAACTAATGCTCTATCAAAGCCTATTAGTCTGTTGTTTGTATCATCTATAAATTGGCCAGTTGCTTTTCGCCCTGCTGCTTCTAAGGCTTCGGTAAGTGTAGATTTACCATATATTTCAGCAGCAAGAGTTCCATCAACAATATTATTTGCAAAACTTGTAGCAATAGTTGACTGTACCATTGCTTCAGAACTATGTGAGCCATACATCATTTTTGAACGCATAGCGTTTATTTGTTCAGCGTCTAATTTTTTACCATACTTTGCAAGCACTAAATTAGCAAGACGCTCCTCAAATGGAGCACCAAACAATTCATCAGCAGAAACAAGTTCACTGCGTTCTATAACTTTACCATTAGGTAAAGTGTAACTTGTATCAACTTTTTGTAATGCTTGCATTTCTTTACGTTTTTCAGCACTAACAAATTTAGCAGGATTTCTATTAAACTTATCTAATAAATAAGTTTTAACCATTCCTTGCGATTTACTAGAGCCTGTATAAGCAGCCATTGCTTTACTTGCAGCACTGCCTTGGCCAAAGAAAAAAGAAAATAATTGACGTGGGCCTTTAATTAAAACATACTGTATAAATTCATCTGTAGCCGATTTCCAAGGTAAATCAGGCATAAGAACAAAAGCAGCCCAGGCCTTATTAGCGGCTTTTGAAATTGCATTATTTGTTAAACCACCAGTGCCTTGATAGCGCAAAAGTTGATTTATAGCACCTTCATTAATCTGATACACCTCTGTTAATAAGGCATCAAAGTTAGGTAGAGATATACCAGGAGTAGCGTGAAAAATTTGACTGATTCCATCAACGCTATCCAAAATTGCGGGTGATTCCATATGTGCAGGGATTCTGAAATTAGGTACTGGGCCAAAACCATTAGGGCCAAAGATTCCATCTAAGTAAGCACGTTTGCGGTCTAAACCTTTAGCAGTATGCGCAAAGCCAATTTTATCTAAATAAAGATTATAAAGACTATAAAGCATATTAAAACGTTCATCTGATTCAAGTCTTAAATATCTCTCGGTTAACCAGTTGGCAATTTTTTTGTCTCCAACAACCAATCTAGAAAAATTTCTAAAATCATTTAAAGACCTATCAACAAAACCATCTTTAAAGAAAATTTGCACATTAGGGGGTACGTAAGCAAAAGCATTGCTAACAGTTTTTTTAAGATTTTTTTCAGCATTGCCTAAACTCTTTATAAAGTCATCTTCGTTAGGGTCAACTAATTTTTGTAGATTAGGTTTTTGAGCAAGATAGTTTTGAATCTCAGTCCATCTAGCATAATCTTCTGCAGGAAAACGCCCTGTTGTTCCTAGTGATGTGTCAATGCCATTGAATGTTTCGTTGTAAAAACTTCTTAATCCATCAGTTAAAGCCCTGGTTCTACGTTGTAAAGAAATAGCATTCTCACGATAAAACATACCGCCATTAATTTTAAGGTTAATAAGATAACTTGCATTGTCAGCAGTGCGCCAAAACTCTTTAATGGTGGATAAATCAGTAATGGGAACTAATCTTTCTTCAGCATCAAGAACTTTTGTTGTAGTAAGTAAATTTATTACGCCATCATTATCATACCCTGGAAGTTCATTTGCAATACTCTGCCGAATTGCTGCAGATTTTAGGTCATTTTTTGCTCTGCGTGCTTCTCTTAATTCAGCAATCCTAGTAGCAAGTAAAGATTGTTCATTATTAAATGCAGGAATTGTGAATAACTCATCTACTTTTTCAACTGTAGATAAAGATGAGTTTTTAAATTTTTCAGCATATTTTGCTGCTGGTAAAAGTGCCTTAGAAGTTCCACCCGTTAACCAAGTAATAGGGTCTGTAAGTAAACTGGCTGCAATATTAATTTGATTAGCGGGACTTTTAGGCTTTTTCTTTCCAAGTATTTTTTCAAAGGGGTCAAAATCAGTAGTAGCAAAAGGGCTAGGATTTCCTAACAACCACTTTGTTCCTTTTTTATTTGTTGTAACTTCGCCTGCAAGAGGTTTTAAGGAAATAGCAACAAGCATCGCTCCCCATCCGCCATCTCTAGGCGGATGATTTTTATTAGCCCAATTTACATAATCATTTCCAACATTTGTTTTATAAGCAGTTACTTCAGCAAGAGCATTTTTCCACTCTTTTGTTTGACCAGAAAGTTGGGCTATAGCATTAGCCATATCGTAATCAAGTTCACCATATGAACGCAAAATATCGCCAGGTTTATCCCCATTTAAAAGACCTTTAGCAAGAAAGGTTGTGGCTTTCCCATATTTTTCTTCAAGTTTTTTTGTTGCACTACTATCCCATTGATTTATATCATTAAAACCATCAACAAAATTTTTAACTGAAATTAATTTTTGAAAAGCAGTTTTATCATCACCTTTGTCAGTAACACTTCTATATATTCTGTATGGGCCTTCTGATGGAAGAAGGTCAATAAATCTATCGGCTAAAACATTTACAAACCTAAATGGTGCTTTAAGCACATCAAGCGCTGCATCACCTAAATAAGACAGAGGATTAAAAGATTTTTCTGCTATTTGATATTCTGCATCAGGATTTATAAAAACTAAAGCACCTTGAATTTCAGGGTCTAACTTGCTAAATTGTTTTCTAGCACTACTTAACTCAGTTCTTGAAAGTTCTTTATCTTTATCAAGAAGATGTTGAATGTTATTAAGAACAAATTTTTCGTCAGGATTCCATTGTCCCGCTAAAGAGGCAGCATAAAACTCTGGATTACGATTAACTAAATTTATATTTAAAGGTTTAGGCCCTAAAGGATTATTAAGAGACATTAAACCTCATTTAATTTATTATAGATAGCCTCATAGGCACCAGTAGTATCATACTGCATCATTTTGTAAATAACATTTAAAGTATTTACTTGGGCATTTACACTAGGCATAACTTCTCGTCCTGGGTTAGGGCCCCAACTTGAACCATAATCATCAGGTTCATCTATAAATTGCGTTGGTTCTTGAAATGAAACAATAGGTGGAAACTCAACTTCAGGTGTTTCTTCTATAGCAAACATATCTGCGCCTTGCTGTTGCTGAAGAACTTCTTGTCCAGTTGTTTGTCCCATAGAAGACATACCAGAAATATAACGAATAGGTTGTTTAGAAACATTTAAATCAGTTCGTTTAGACATAGAACCTGTTCCAGATACTTCTTCTCTAATTGCCACTAGTCTTCGTCCTCTTCATCTAAGTATTTCTTTAATTCTTCATCAGTAGGCGCTTTATACGCTACCCAACTTGGGTAAGAAGATTTTTCCATTACAAAACTTAATGCCAACTCGCTACTGAACCCTGCCTTAAGTAAAGACTTATAGTATTCATTAAGCCAAATGCAATACATTTCTAACTCTGTGTATTCTTCATTTGCTACAGTACGCGGCTTGCGTGTGCGTTGTGGTTTCTTTTTCCGCGGTGCCATAGTTACCTCCGTATAGCGGTTCTTGCGCTAGCGCTTGCCTGTCCACCTGCCGTTAAACTAGATAATAAAGTCTGTAATGATGGTGTAGCAGGAGCGCCTCCTACTGGCGCAACGGGAGCAGGGGACGTTTGCTCAACCTGAGGAGCACCAGCAGGAGGTAATTCTGGAGCGAAGACTTCTTCAACAGCGTCTTCAATTGCTACGCCTTTCTGGCGTGACTTGATAACATCAGCAATTTTCTTAATTACCATTGATGGGTCTGCGCCTTGTACAGCCATCTGTGGGATGGCTTGAGTATAGGCTTGCAGAGATTGAACTAACGACTTACGCATATTTTCAATTTCAATTTTTTCTTGTTCTTGAGTTACGTTAATACCGAATGGCAATTCACGCATAGCAAGGTCTGTTGAAATCAAACCGCCACCCAATGCTTGTAACATAAAGATAAGACCCTGTGCTGGGTTAAGCCCTGCCAACATTCCATATCGGACATCGGCTGAGTAATCTTTCTTGATATCTTTACTTGGCTTGTAGGTAATCTGATATGGGCTACCAGCATCTACACCACGGATGGTCTTCTCATAATCAAAAAACTTCTCATCTACTTCAAAACAGATAGATATTACATCTCGCAATGTTGAAGCAAAGATAGCCTGAGCAGACTTAATTTGCGTGTCAAAACCACCCATAAGGGCTTGTACGCCTTGGCCCGTGATGATGCTGGCGTCAATATTTCCAGTACGTCCCTCTGGATAACGCGTTCCCGTTCTTAGTTCTTGCTGTAGTAAAGCCTGTTCAGTAAATGCTCCAGGTGGAATATTTAAATCAACACGGCGGACACCAGCAGGGTTGGCGGTGCGGATAACAGCATCGCCACCCATTTCTAATTCATTGACATCAGCAGGCAGTACAATTGGAGACTGCACAGATTTTTCCGCTGCTTCCATCGCAAGTAATGCGAACCTATTGCGAAGCAACTGAATACCTAGCACGTCATCAAACTGACCGCGCATATCGCTATCAATTGATGGTCTCTTGGCAATTACAACCATCATCTTGCCCAACGGATTTTCTACTGAAGACAACAATAGATTGCCACGCTCAGGAACATACAGCACAGATTGTTGATTATCGTAATAACGGATAATCTCAATATGCGCCGACATATCGGTGCGGTACATCTTGTTGCCTAATAAAATATCTGCATACTCAGGAAATTGCGCTGCAACTTCGGCAACGGGCATATAGTAGCGTTTTGCAAAGGCAATGCAGCGACCATAGCGGTCAAACTCTGGGTAAGCGCCCACTGGGTTTTCTATGCGGATACGCGGCAGCCCTGCTTCTTCGTCCAATTCAACTATGAAAGGAACGAAACCAAATGTTATGTATACATCGGCTCCTGTATACATCTGAACCTGTAGGTCCGAATGAGCAAAATAATTAGCAGCAATACGGGTACGTGTATCAGCAAATTTACGAGCACGGTCATTCGCTTGATTCGCCGCGGAACAGTTGACCGCAGGCAAAGGCGCCATAACCTCAGATAAGTCTCTAGCAACAACATCAACAAAATTTGCAACGACATTTGCATCTACACCTTCGGGAAAGAAATCAGGATAAACACCAGCAATGTTTCCCTTACGAACAGCAAGGACGTCTTGTTGGCGTGAATCGCGCCCTGCAGCACGTTGACGTAAGTTTTCAACACGGGCTGAGATTTGTTCAATTGATAACATTGGCATCCTTAATTCATTGCTTCTTGTTGTAGTTTTTGTTGTTCTTGCTGTAACATTAACTTGTAACTAAAAAATGCACCTGCTGCCATACCTATAAACCCTAAAGCATTAAGTCCACCTAGTTGTGATGGCGGCAAAGATATTCTTGGAACAGGGCCAGTTACACGAGCCCTTGCGGGAGTGCCATCTTCTTTAACGTAATATCCCGTAGTACCTTGACGGACTACTTTATCTTTATCCATTTGAGCACCTACAACAGAACGAGTTACTTTTTGTGCTCGGTTGGCTTCTTCTTTTATAATTATTTTTATACTCTTACGTTCATTAGGCGACAATTCTTTATAAGCCTTTTGAAAAAGTCTTTCAGCGTAAGCCTCTGCTTTAGCAGAATCTGGGGTTGCTTTGCCTAACGCTTCTGCTGGGTTTCTAACTTCTGGATTTGTAGCAGCAGCCCGTGCTTGATTACTCCAGTCTTTTGCTGCTTCAGACCGTAATCGTTCTGCATCAAGGGCTTCTTGAGCATCTCGTGCCGCCCTAGATTCAACTCCTAAAAAATTTCTATATCTTGCTTCAGTGGCAGCATCACTTGCTGCTTTCATTTTTTCTTGAGTTAAAAAACTTTGTTCTTCTTTTGTTAAATAAGTTTCTTCGGGAAGTGCTCCAACTGTAAGACCTTTTAAAGAAGTAGAAGATAGTATATCGGGCTTTAAACCCATTGCGGTAATCTGTCCAGGAGTTAAATAAATAACTTTACCTTTATACGTTACAGCACGCGGGGCAACATCTTCTATTTCTGAACGAAAAGGAATACCCTTAGGTAAAGTAACTGTAGGTTGTTTTACAGAAGTTGGCTTTCGTGAAATTACAACTTCTTCTTGAGCAAAACGTGGTTTATCGCCTGTATGATAAACTGTATAATCTGCTTTAAGTTCATTTAATAATTTAACAAATTTAGAATCAACACCTGGCATATCGCCAACGACAAATCTAGCCCCTGCCTTAACAGCCTTAGTAATCTGGTCTATTGTTTCAGGGCGCAATGGTTTATTTACTAACTTACCATTTCTTGCAAGCATAATTGTTTTGCCACGCAAATCTGCATCTTTAGGAATAGGACCTACTTCTCGTAAGGTTGTTTCACTAGATGATTTTGATTTGCCTATTATGTTAGACATACCACCTAAAGATTTTCTTTTAGTATCTTCTAACTCAACAATTGCAAAATCTGCAACTGAACGCATTTTAATATCTTTAGCATCCCCAGTTGGAGTACCTTTGCCCTGATTACCCCCAGATACTTTTTCTGTATTTTTATACCGTAGGGGTTCTTGTTTAATAATAGATTTTGGGGCACGAGATAATTCTGTGCGTAATGCTTCTTTAGCCTGGTTATAACTTATACCGCGTTTTTTAGCAATTTGTTTAATTGCTTTGTCTTTTTCTTTAGCAGTAAGTTTGGCTGCTGGTTTCTTAATAGTAACTGGCGCAGCCTTTGTTTGTGTTTCTTTTGCTTCTAAAGTTTCAGCAATAGTCAACATCGGTCTAGATTTATCGGGCTTAGATGCTCTACCAAAAGGCGCTTTAGAAATCTCTTTAATGACTTCTTTAACATCTTTATTAAGTGGTGGCGTAGCCATCAATTCCTATCCGTATGTTTGCTGCCATTGCTCAGCAACCATCTCATCTAAATTAACACTATAACGTTTCTGTGCTTGCGCTCTTGTAGCCCAACGATTATGGGCATACCTTTGCACCACAGAATTCTGTTGCATAAACTCACGGCATCTAATGACGCCAAACCATAACGCCATCACGCAGTCAGTCTTAC
>Ga0194115_10005635_pt1 | contig 12974 bp, 7 predicted proteins | sample TA2MahsurfametaG_3_FD_148656 | JGI IMG/M metagenome (GOLD analysis project Ga0194115, IMG submission 148656) | Freshwater microbial communities from Lake Tanganyika, Tanzania - TA2015002 Mahale S4 surface | ecosystem: Environmental > Aquatic > Freshwater > Lake | place: Tanzania: Lake Tanganyika...
ATGGGTGATGCTCTTTTCATCCTACCGCTACAATGAGAGAGCATTCGATGCGATACGATGTAAGACTTGTCAGGGTGGAGTGACACCGGATATTTCTCCTCTTTGTCCCTTTCAATTGGGTCTCCCCACGGATTTACGTCATCGATTCTTACAAATGATGTCCAAGGCACCATCACCGAATGGACCATGGTTAGAACCGATGGAAATCACTCAATTGTCAACTGGATGGGATTGGAATACCGATTTGACTATCCATACGGATGGATCAGCAGTCGCTCTTATTCGGGGTGGGTCCACCTGGTACGCTAGTAACTACTCCAATCCATCCTCCTGGAGACCCGTGGGGAACGTCTATCAGCAAGAGGAGATATCCTCTCAAGGTCCTGGTTGGCCAGGTGTATCTGTAGAGGATCCCTATATTTGGCAATCCAATGGTATCTATCATGCCCTTGCACATGCATTTTATCCATTTTATGGTGTCCATGCCTATGTTCCAATCCCATCCATCGATTTCAATTGGAGTTTTCCATTGAATTGGACCGTTACGGGTATTGCCTATGATAATGTTGTCTCATTTTCAGATGGGACACAACATTCCTATGTCCGAAGAGAACGACCACATTTGATTTGGTCACCGCCGATATCCTCCCCAACAACAGGATTGACGGGAATAACGACGGCTGTACCAGTGGCATTAAGTAATGGAGTACAATTCACAGGAAGACTCCGTGAAGCCTATGCCGATGGTGTCTTTACGTTGGTACAGCCGTTGCGAAGAACGTACTAGATCCTCCCCGCGCCCACGTCCTTATTGGTGTCGGTCTTAACCGTACGTACTGGCTTCAGGCCAGAAGGGGATATTTGATTCCATCCACTCTCATGTCGACACCTAGTCTGAGCAAGAGTTGTCTACTAGATGCCCACTGTTTCTTCATATCCTTTGTTCTTCTACATCCATCACCAAAAAAAGGGATCGATGTACCTTTTTACATACGAAAGGTAGTCATGAGAAGCCCACGAACGTACCTGGATACAAAGCCCAGATTTCGATTCCTTCGAGTCGAAGGGGGGCTCGGCGGTCGCATAGACAGGGCCGGCGCGACAAAGGAACGTTGGGCTCGATATACAATCTTCGCTGATCTTTTGCGGAATTCCCGGCATCGAGGGAGCTCGGTTGTTGTTGCTGTGTCGGCGTCGTTGGTGTGGAAGGTCCGATGAGGAGAGTCAAGGTTGGAGACGACGATGAGAACAAGGTACCGTGTTCTCTCGTTTGTTTGTTTGAATTGATCGTTTTCGCAAAGATATAAATACAATGGTGCGTCATTGACATGGTTTCCTTCTTCCGTGTCCAGATAGGGGTGCGGGTACCCACAAACAATGATGGCAGTTTTTCAGTCTCTTTAGGCGAAGCTCATGGCTCACATTTTCAGTACCTTTCCTCTTTCTTATTCTTGTATCAATGTAGGAAGTCGGAAAGCTTGTAGCAGTGATTGGTGACGAGGTACGTTGTGTTTTCTTCTTCAAGACGTGTCGCTTTTCAGGGGGGGAGACGCTAGGAGTATCAATGCGTTCCTTCATAAAGCAAGCCGTGTAGAAGCTCGATTCTCGCCAACAGTCAGTCCTGGACAACCATACCATTTACTCATGTTTGCTTGATTTGGCATTTTACGTTTGACTTCTCTCTCTGTATATATATATGCTAATATTATTGGTTTAGGATACCGTGACGGGATTCCTCCTGGCAGGAGTCGGACACCGAACGGCTCAGGGATCGAATTTTTTGATTGTCAAGCCTGATACGAAGATGCAACAAATTGAAGAAACCTTCCATAGCTTTACGACACGAGATGATATTGGTATTATTCTGATCAATCAACATATTGCCAATGATATTCGACATGTCCTTAAGGATTATCATGCCACTATCCCCACTGTACTAGAAATCCCCTCGAAGGAACACCCTTACGACCCCGAACAGGATTACATTATGCAACGTGTCAATATGTTCCTAGGTGGTGGTCTTTAAAGAAAAAGAGAAACGGCGATCTTTCGGGGAGACGATTAAGACGACGAAGAAGAAGGTGATGAGTCCAACAACTTTTCAATGATAGAATACTACTACCTCCGATTAGATCCTATCATGATTCTTTCTCGTACGGCTACTGCCTTTGGGATGTCATTGTACGACACGAAATATAGAACTAGAACACAAGGATAGCATTTACACATCGATAGTGGGATTACCAAACCGAATCATTTCTATTACTTGAGAATGAGAAAGGAATGAATTTCGTGACAAAAATGTTCAAAATCTTTCTTGAAACGGATTCGATTTTGTCGTCCTTCATATCCAGATGTTAAGGCTTTGGACAATATTTCCGGTTGTAATAATCGTTCAAAGGAATTTGATAGTCTTCCCTGTTGTTCCAATGGAATCTTTTGACAAATCGATTGTACGACCATTGTAAATCGATTCCAATCGACGACAGTCAGATATAATAATGCCATACCTGCTGTTTCCATCCGATCCCATACACAGGTCTGAAAGATGACATCCATCAATAATCGACAAGAACAATTATCCAATAATTGTGGATTCGTATTCAGATGGATATCTAATACCCGATGTTGAGTATGTTCCTTCATAATCCCCATCAGACCCTGTAAGGATGTCTTCCCCACCGAAACATCATGATGGGACATCCCAAATAGGAGGGATTCTAATAATCCCACAAATAAATCATACGGTACATCCTTCACCTTTTCTGGATAGGTTTCCATCATAAAACCAACCAAGGAAAAATATTGTCCACATAATGTCGGGAATTGAAGTAATCCACGTGTCATCAAGGGAATAATTTGTTGTAATCCAAAAAAGATCATATCCGTAACTTGACTGGAATCCATCCCTCCATTGTTGTCTGCAAAGCCAATAAAATCTTTCGTACCCAATTGAATTAATAATTGAATCGCACAAAGGATATCATTATAACTTTGTTCTTCTTCCATGGATCGTACCATGATGACTCGTGTTGAAGAGCAATGGATGGCAGAATAATGTTTGAGTAAATCTGCCGATGCTTGGAATAAGATCCGACACGATTCGCTTTCCAATACCGCAATGAATTGTTCGGCATAATCACGGAATAATCGTAATAGGGATTCACAAATGGTCAAATCATCCGCATAAAATCCCATAAGACCAGAAAGATGAAGTAACGACGGAGTTAAGAAGGTGGATATCCGTTCCGATGCGACCATTTCTCCAGCCCGTGCAACGCCACCGTATAATTCGACACATAGGGCTGCCATTTCCTTCGCATCGACATGGGATGGATTTAATGTCTTGGAGCTATAGAAAACAGTGAGGAAAAAAGGAGGATACAAAACACGAAATAGAAGAATTGCCCTTCCCGCCCTTCCAGTAAAACGACAAGAAGAAGACTTACGATAGAGCATGGACCAATGATGAAAAGGCTTCATGGACAGCCTCAAGACAATGATTCAATAAATTCTTTGAGAATTCATCATCATATTCACTACATCCGATGAGTAATCCAGTCAAGATTTTCGATTTGACGTCGTAGGGTAAACGTTGATATCCATGGATCAGATCAAAACGGAGATTGGTGGTATTATCGGCATGACCTGCCTTGGTCCGGACAGTCGATTCCAATTCTGAAAATGGGGCACTATGTCGTATCCCGGATGTCCAACAATGAAAGGAAGTCAACTCTCGAAAGGCTGGTGTCGCAACCAATGCCAATCTCATTGGTTTGCATCGTTTTGCCATCGCTTGAAGTAAAATCGATGCATTCTCCTGGACTTGTCGTTCTTGGGGCCAATGACAATGATAGTGTAAACATAGGGTGATGATAAAGGATACTGTCTCTTGTACCTTTTGTGGATTCGCCCATGCCTGAACAATCGGATTGACTCCACCTGACGATGATGACCCACCACCACCACCACCATAATCGACTGGAAGGATATAGGCAGGTGCCCATCGATGAAGGAACCATAAAAAGTCCTTCGCAAGGAGTGGTGACCATCTTGGATCGGATGGATTTTGTGCAATCTTCGTCGCTTGAGCTTCTGCAAATTGTTGTATCGTCTCAACTGCGGAAATGATCAATGCCGTGAGGCCATCATTCGTTTGTTGTTGTTGTTGACACGCCACAAGGATAGAATCTGGAATGACGGGTGTTTCACCATCATTATCATCCGTCAATAAATGTCCGACATAGACCGTGATGAGTCGTGATTCTTCTAATAGACCTGCCGCCTCGGGCGTTACAATGGACATCCCCCCTTCCCATAGGGATTGTAATTGTGGAATCAATTGTTGAAATCGATTGGATAAACACCCCAATGATGCTCCTAAATCCAACCGTCCCACATTGGCAAGAGAGGTCATTTCTTCTTCTAAATCAACGGCAAAGATTTCTTCACGGATTTCATCTAATTCGGTATCATGTGCCATATAATACATTTCTTCCAATCTTGCCATCTGTGTCCGACAGGTAACGAAATCAATATATAGTGGTCCAAGAGTCCGGGCCAATGCAGTACGAGCCGATTGTCGAGACTCTTCTGAACCTGAATATAGTAGCCATGGATCGGAACAAAGAATGACCAATCCCTCTACGATGAGACGGAGAGCTTCCTCTCTCCATTCAAGATTCTCCATGAGTTCCAAATCACCTGCTGTTTGTTGAGATTCGACCCAAGTATCTTGAAGTAATCGTCGACCAATGGACGCAAAGGATTCAAGGACATTGGGAAGGAATGGTAAATGGACCAATGTTGACATCTTATAATTGATGAATAGACGAGATATGAGTGACAACGTATCGACGAGGATAGGATCCTCACGGCAGGCAATCTCCGGTGTTTGAAGTAACCCCATCGTCCCATCCATCAAGAGAGTAGAAAATTGTTTTCGTTCGTCAGTCGATGAAAAGATTGATCCAGTGAGTGATGCCAACAAAAGTAAGAGTTGTCGGATAGAATGTAGTAGTTGGGATGTTGTTTGTGCCATCGCATGTTGTTGTTGTTGATGATGATGATGTTGTTGTCTCCACTTGGTATGATGAAGTTGAAAGATGGCGGTAACGAAATCAGGTTGCAATAGGATATCTTTCCATTGTGTCGGTGGTCGGACCAATGACGATGTGGTACCCGAAACAGTATTCCCGGTAGTATCCCATGCTTCCTCTGCACCCCATTCCCACCCAATGACATCAATCGTTAATTGTATAATCGCCAAGACAACCTCATCACATGTCATCATCATGTCCGTCCCGTCCATTAACATCTTTGGTACCCATTGTCCCAAGGCAGTCATACTAATGATCAAACATTGATGTAACCCAACTACGACTTGATCTTTCTGATCGGCCAGCAGTCCCCGTTCAAAGACATGATGAGCTTGTTTGTGAAATTGAAGTGGTAAATGATATTGTGAGGCTGATTTGCCAGAGAATTCTCCTACTAGTACCGTCAAGAATCGGGCAGTAGCTTGTTGTTGCTGCTGCTCAGATGGTGTCGTGACGTTCTTCGTCAAGATTTGCTGTAACTGGGACAATAATTGTTCCGGTGACATTAACCGAGTGATGATAGATTGTGGAAAATGTCGATGCATATGTTCCAATATGGATTGTTCAATAGGACTGATTGTGTTGGAACGATGATCCTTCCCTCCTTCTTCGTCGGTAGATTTTTGTATTTGTACGTCTTCTACCCAACTTCGTTTCCAAAAGGAGGCACATGCATTAAAGTAGGCATTTTGAATGGTCCGTAATGATGATGATGTTGATGATGATGATGTATTGTCACCACTACTTAGGATGAATGCCATTCCTAAAAAGTAATCACGGACCGTACTTCGAAATTCGGATGAATACGTCGTCCATCGTACTAATAGGACATGTCGACATCCTGTGATACAATGAAATAATAATTCTTCTTCTGACTGTGAAAGAACCTTCGTCATCGACGTCTGTTGAGATGACAACTCCAGGATACATCGAAGGAAGAGAAGATTCGAATCACCCTCATCTCGTAATACTTGTAGTTGTGCATGAGCGTTAGCAACAGGATTTTGTTGTTGTTGTGGTGGTGGTTGTTGGGGACCAGTTGGTGGAGAAGCCAAAAAGTGTTGAAGTTCTTCCACTGCCGAGGGCATGATGATGATGGACTTTTTTTCTGTTCCAATACTGTATTTATAAACGGAACCTTCTCTCTCTTTCTTCTATTATGTCACTGGTAGGATGCAGTATGGAAATACGATGGGGGAAGACACGCCAACTCGGTGTGTCTTGAAGTATGACGGCTAGCAATGATCATTCTTCCTCCTGTGGCAAGCGAGACCTCACAAATCTTGCTTTTTCTACCCGCGATCCGCGATGTACATAGGCTAGGACTCCACGTGGAAGTTCAAACACCATTCCTGACGGACATAGAGACAGACGCGTCAAGCAGAATACTGTATGACTGTGACATACATTTCCGACACAGAAAGGTACTAGTATAATTCTGTACCGAGACCATGGGATTGGTATCGTAGTGTACTTTGGACTTTTGCCGTGACTGTGATGTGACACTGTGAAAAGTATTTTTCCTTTGCCTCCAAAACGCAACAAAAGCTCGCAAAGCACCACTTTTCCTGTCGACTCGGAAAGGGAAGGACAGAAAGAATGAATACCTACCCAAAAGGAAAACAAGGATCCTCCTACCGCGAGTAGTAAGAAAGCGATCGCCAAGTTGCTGTTTCCTAGCAGGAGGGGTACACGGTCAAATGCAAGTGAACGCCCTACAAGAATACAAAGGTAGTCGTATCGGCTATGACCAACTGCACGGACTCGGGATAAACATATCCACATTGACAAACCTCCAAAGAAGGATCTGATGGTTGCTGTCCTCTGGAATCACAAAGAAGGATCATCTGACCTTCCTCGAGTTTCCTTGACACGGACCTTTTTTGCGATATCGTTGGACTGCTATTCGCTACGAACGAGGTTGTCAAGGACCAAGAAGTTGCTACCATGGGTGGAAAATAAATGCCTGGGAAAAATGAAAAGTACTCAAGGTCTACTATCCTCTTTGGTAGAAATCGGAACCCAAGCAGACCATAGCTGTGAAGAAGCTTTCGAAGGGGTTCGCAGTCAACATGACTTATAGCGTGTCAACACTTGTTTTTCGACAAAGGATTAAAGGTGGAAACGGTCGAAAATAAGGATTCACTCGGGGTGATCCCCATTCTGTAGACGGGTTCAAGCCACATTCGGGGGTTTTTCATCCAAATTGGCTCTGTGACGACGACATTTGGCAGGCAGCAGAAGATATCCCGACCTTAGTCCGCTCCCGGGTTTTCTCGAGATCACACCCGTCGGCCGGGACGAGGTTTAGCAACAACTCATTGTCTCCGATCATCAGTTCCTTAAAGAATGGCTGGGGGAACACGGTCAATCGTTGGCTGCATCGAGAAAACGTAGGGAAACTGTAAGTGCCGGGATAGAAGGCAACTATTTTGTTTTCATGGATGGCCGGTTTTCGTGGTTGACCGCCCGCTACCTAGGTACCCTTTTACCACCTTTGGCCTTGCCTGCTGTTCATGTCCAAATGTTTCTATAGTGCTCCTAGTACTAGACGGTGTTTCGATTGTCACCTTCATATACTCATGGATTGTAGCAATAGGAATGTAGTCGTTGGATCGAATGCGTCCGGGTCACCCAGGTAATGTAGTGGGAGACATCCATCATTATCTTCAATCCCTACAGGATCGACTCCATGTTCAATTAAAGTTACCAAGGTCGCCGACTTGTGTAGACGTTCTTCACTGGTTGTTGATTTCTTCTTTGCAAGGATGTGTACGATAGTCTGTCCGGAATCATCTTGTCCATTTGGATTCGTACTGAGTTGCAAGAAATTGGTGAGGACCTTCGCCATCACATCCTGATTATTTGAGGCATGTAACCCCCTATCCAAGAGTACATGAAGAGTCATCTCACTACTATCTTCAAGAAATTTCGTGACAATAGCGACGATCGCGTCCAGGTTGATACCATATTGACAGTTCAGTACCAGTTGCAGGGCTGTCCGCCCAGTTGTGTCTTCAAGACTACTCCAATCCGCACCATGCTCTAGGAATTGGATGGCCAACTGCAGACTAGCATCTCCAGGAGCAGTTTCTGGATTTAGCATGGCCATGAGGTAATGGAGGGGGGTTTGATTTGAGGCGTCTTGACAGTTTATGACCACACCGTCTTGGAGTAGCCTGAGTACGATGTCGACAACTACATCTGGTTGATTCATTGACTGTGAGCCTAACCGGGACAAGACAATGTGCAAGGGTGTCCGTCCCTCTTTATCTTGAGCATACAAGTCCGCACCCTGCTCAAGGAATATGTTGGTCAATTCCAAAACTACATCCTCATTATTTGAGTTCATCCTCCCTAGAAGAATGTGGAGGACTATCCGCATCTTGTTGTCTTGGATGTTGAGATTATCTGCGCCGTGTGAAAGTAATGTCGTTACAATTTCGATGATTGCATCCGAACTGATAAAGCGTAGACGGCGGACTATTGTGTGCATGGCTGTCAGTCCATCTATATCTTGGAGACTGCTCCAATTCGCCCCATGCTGGAGGAATAGGACTGTCAATTCCAGAACTGGACCTGCATTGTTCAATCCTAGCTTGGACATCATATGGTGGAAGGCTGTCATCATTTTTTCGTCTTGGATGTTCAGACTGTCATCACAACCATGTTCAAGGAGTATCTTTACGATGGAAACGACCGTATCCGAATCGATTGAATCTTCGTCTAGATAGCACAGTACCTTGTGCAAGGGCGCCCGCCCAATGTAGTCCCCAATACTGCAGTCGGCTCCCTGCATGAGGAAGAGGGTAGTTAGTTCCAGAACTGCATCTCCATCATTCGAATTCAGCTTGGACAAAAGATAGTGTAGGGCTGTATGTCGCTTCGTAGTATGTTGAACGTTTAGGTCGCCCCCCACACCATTTTCAAGGAGCGTCTTGACAAAGGTGACGACGACATCCGGATTGATTGTCAGTGGATGATCCAAATGGCGCAGTGGAGTATGCAAGGGTGTCTGTCCACAGATATGTTCAATACTCCAGTCGGCACTCTCTTTGAGGAATAAGGTCGTCAGTTCCAGAATTGAATCCCCATTTCTTGAATTCAGCTTGGTCATGAGATAATTCAGGGGTGTCCGTTTGTTGTCGTCATGAATGTTCAGACCATCAAGACCATTTTCAAGAAATGTCTTGACAATGGCGAAGACCACATTGACCGCACGGTCTAGCCTGTGCAGGACAAAGAATAGAGATGTCCTGTCGAATCGATCTTGAATGTTTGGATTCGCCCCATATGCCATGAATTTTCCAACCAACGTCATAACAGCATCCTCGTTTCCTGACCGAAGTTTTGACAGTAGGATATGTAAGGCCGTCTCCCCATTTACCCCATAGTCGTTCAACTCGTTGATAGGTGTTGTACAACATTCATCTAGGAAACGGATGACCTTGGCTACTATCTCATCCCCATTACCCGAATCCAACTTCCGCAATAGATCGTGTAGTGGGGGACCGGTCTGTCCGTTCATGAGATGAGATCGAATTAGGACTTGAACAAACACGAGCTTACAGTTAAATCGATGAAGAAAGAGTGCAAGATGAATATATCAGGTGTGTGAAACAGGACCCGAGTTGCGTTGCAGATTTCCAGCGTCTTCACATCTCCCCAAAATCACCATGAAACGTGAAACCCGCCATAAAGGTATGTCTCGTCACGGTTGAAGAGGTATGTAGAGTACTCACAGTCATAGCGACAAGGCAGTTGACTTGGACAGGGTTGCAAGACCGCTAGCGATAAGGCGAAACGACGGAGGGCAACCACCCATTCGTTTTCTCGAACTAGAATGTTCTTGTCTTGTCTAGAATACGCGTGGTAGAGAATCAAACCTGAAAGGGTGAGCTGCACGCATCGGATAGGAGGATCCACTTGGAAAGTCGAGGAGTGCCAGGGAAACTACTACGACACTCAATAGATGGGTGTGACAGTAGTTTGATGTACCAGTACGGTACCCTCGTTTATGCTGTACCTTTTGCTTTGCGAATCTTTCACTGATGACAAGCAAATGGCCGGCCTTGATTCAACCAGTCTTCATCAATCGACCAGAGTGCGCCTACCCATCCAATGACTATGAAGACCAAGGAATACAATAGCATAGGATAGGAGCCACAGGTTGGTATCTTGTTCGACTCACTCCTTGGCATACGACGCCATTCTGGAAGGAATAGTGGTAGTCGATGAAATTTGCGATACAATAGTGCAGGTAACGTCAATGTCAATGGCACCGAAGTTAATGCTCCAATCAATGCCACAAGATCCTTGAAAAATGGTACCGCATTTGAAACAAGATACGATGATATGACGACTGTCAAGGTCAGACAAAACCAACGTTTTTCTTCTTCCATCAATCGCCATTTGTCCGATACTACCAAGAACCGATCCATCGAAGAACATAGAGCTTGAGAATTGATGGCATAGCTGACGGCGAGATGTCCCCATAGTAGAAGACCAGCCACTTGGCGACTTCCACCCTCTGGGATCGCATCAAAGAGGAAGGAGGGTGGGTCTTTCGAACAGTACAAGTTTCACGAATAAGCAGAAAGTGAGTCATTAAATTCGAAGATTCGTCACCTTTTCGTGGACCGCATTGAAAGATGAAAATGGCCCAAACATCGTGAGGAGAGACGTACTTGATCCTGCCATGAGGACGACTCCCACATAGGCCAACCCATAAGTGGTGAGGCCACCAGCAAGGACTTTGGGTAAATCTTCCTTGTGTAGTAATTCATGACGAACATTCAACAGTAGTTTTTGTGAGCCAACCGCGAAAAATATTCCCGCTAGAGCCGAAAATTTCGACCAAATGGAAATAGTTGTCGTTGTCCCAGCCTCGTCTTCTTTTTCATCCTCCCCCTCAGAACCACCTATCGTTGTTGATTCTCCGTTTCCGACGATGGTCGTTTGGGCCCCGCCGTTACGACTTCGATGATGAAAAAGACATTGTAACAGAACAATCAACATGGCCAATAGGGACGCGAGGGATACCTTCCTTCCAAGTAATGCCATTGTCCGAAATTGACAAATCCCAAACATAAGTATTGATGCTAATGCACCCGCTACCGGTATACATAATGAATCCAATGTGACAGCAGCCATTGCTCGACCCATGACCAAAATATAGTCTCCCAAGACCAAGAATAGATTGAGATAGTATAGACCAATGACCACACGATGAGCATGATGAGAATGAAAGACCACACGAGACAATGTGATCAAATCTAGAGTCGTCGTAGTAGTATGGTTGGGATCTGATTCGAATGTCGTCGAGCGATCAGTTTGTCCAAGGATGCTACCATAGGTTAAGTTACGGCCATCGTTCTGTTGGTCGATTCGACAATTATCATCGTCATCGTCATGTTCATCATCAACGGAATCATCACGAATCCATGGAGACTCTATTCGTGGATCTTCCTTGAATCGGTGATGTAATATCGTTCCTGTAGTTGTCGTCGTCGTTGTTGTTGATGATGTGACTGCTGAGGTTGCCGTTAAGGGATGATGCCTTGTACCTGACAATTCGATTTCATTATCGTCATCGTCCTTGCGTTGTGCTCGCATTTGGAACACGTTGTCGTCGTCGTTGTTATTATTACCACCTTCCTCACCATCATGTTCGTTGTTGATTTCGTCCTCAAATCGATCATCATCATCATCATTCCCCAAGACCGTCGACGTGGTTGTTGTGATGGTGGCGGTTATTCTTTGATGGACATTGGGACATCGTCGATCCAATTCCATTGCCATACGACTAAGATATGTTCCTGCTACGAAATTAATAGGAAGATTCAAGATCAAAAATCCTAATCCCCATAACCAAGTAGTATCTGTATCATCATTTTTGTTCTGGGTCGTCGTCGCCCTTCCCAAAGTATGGACATTGTTCGGTAATGCCAGGATCCCCACTCCCACACATTCTGCTGTCAGTAAAACAATACCCTGCCATAAGACGAGTGGTTGATGTTGTGATTGCGATGGTGAATGATGATCATGATGGTGATGATGATGATCACCCATTTCATCCTGCTCCTCATCATGTTCATCATCGTCGTCCGAGGATGGTACTGACTGCAAGGCCGGTTGCATTGTCGTCCTTCTATGGGTATGATGCAGAAGTTGGTTCTTTCTGATGAGGGACCGGTGTGGAAGGTGGGATGATAGAGATTAGTGCATGGATTCCATTCCAATGATCTGCCGTCCCTATACAGTAGATGAGGGATATGATAGCAATGTGACTACAGCAACAGCCGTCGAGAAGAGCTATGCATACCCGCACTTAACATGCATAGTGAGTATCCGGGGAGCGAAGAAAAGGGGAAGCCCCCGATAGGATGACCCCCAATCATCGACTACTAGTATCACTGTCATAGTACCTTCTCTTCTTATAGACAAATCATGGCTCTCAACAAGTGAGAAGAGGCTGCCAATGATCATGGATTCGCATAGAACGAATAGCTATCATACATGACGAATCGATCTAGCGTCGGGAACAACGGGATCTCCTTAAAGGGGGATGAATGATGGCTGATGGACCCTTGAATACGATATATGTATTGCCTTACTCTACGATGCATACATAGGTATAGGTGGAATTCGGAATTTCTTGGCGGGAGATCGTATCAGTCAGCTCAACGATGGTATCTCTAGGTAGTCGAATGTCCGATGAGGGGCGAGATGATCAGTCACGAACCTCAATGGATGTTAGAATAGATGTAGCGTAATACCAAAGAAGAGGAGTTACAATTGTTCCAAATGGTGCAGGACACGTAAGATGGGAATGAAGAGGGAGGAACGACGTGGTGGTGTGCCGCAGCTGTGGGT
>Ga0194115_10005642_pt1 | contig 12959 bp, 9 predicted proteins | sample TA2MahsurfametaG_3_FD_148656 | JGI IMG/M metagenome (GOLD analysis project Ga0194115, IMG submission 148656) | Freshwater microbial communities from Lake Tanganyika, Tanzania - TA2015002 Mahale S4 surface | ecosystem: Environmental > Aquatic > Freshwater > Lake | place: Tanzania: Lake Tanganyika...
CCTCTCGGCATCCACCAGGCTTTGCGCCAGGGACTTGGTATCCACCCCCGAGCCTGCCCCCAGGGCCGTGACTAGATTGGTGTCAATAGCCATAACTTAGTGGTTATCGGATGTACTCGAACAAACTTAAGCGGGAAATTTGGGCAAAGCTGGCCTGGCTCGCCTCGAGAGCAAGCATTTGCTTTTGCATCTTGGTAACGGCCTCGGTGTAGTCCAAATCTTCAATAGAGCTCAAGACGGTCTGAAGCTGTAGCCGAGTCTCGTCGAGCACAGCCCGCTGTCCGCTCACCACATTCATATCGGACCCCACCCTTGCGATGGAGAGAGAAACACTGTCGGAGAGGCTCGTAATCTCGGCAATGCCACGATTAATGAAGTTTCGATCTGAGCTCCGAACGGCATCGACCATGTCCTGCACGCTCTGAAAAAAACTAACGCCAAACTGGGTGCCGTCGGGATTGGTTCGAACCACGCGATCAAAGACCTGTGTACCCGTTCGGTTGGCTTTGACCTGGCGTTGATCGCCAACCTCCACAAGATTTATGGTTTCATCGCCCTGGTAGACCACCTCGCCATCGGGCTGGCGCGCAAACGGCGGCGTGAAAACTCGCGACCCGCTGAACAAGTAGGCGCCGTTGGAGTCCCTCGTATTGGCAAATGAGAGCAGATCTTCTTGAAGCCCTTGCATTTCAATAGCAATGATCTCGCGATCCTTCGGGCCATAGGTGTCGTTCGAAGCCTGGATTGCGAGTTCCTTGAGGCGGGTAAGCAATGCGCTCACACCATCGAGTGCTGTCTCCTCGGTCTTCAGGCGGGTTTCCGTTGTCTGTATAGCCTGCTCAAAACTCTCTTGGCGAGCAATCACACTCTTTAACCGCTGAATACCGACAGCATCCTCTGGTGCGTCACTCGGACGCAGTATGTTTTTGCCACTCGAGAGTTGGGCCTGGGATTTGGCTAGGTTTGACTGGCTGGTGGTCATTTGATTGACTGCCCGGTCATACAGGTAGGTGGTAGAGATCTTCATGATTCAATCCAATCAACGAATGCCCAAAATGGCATCAAACAAAACGGTCGATGTCTGCATGACCTTTGCAGAGGCCTGATAGGCCTGTTGGAAGCGAATGAGGTCTGCGGCCTCTTGGTCAAGGCTTACCCCAGAGACCTTGTCCCGGGCTTGGACAGCTTGGTCTTTGACTACCTCCAGTGCTTTCTTAGAGATGCCCGCTTGGAAGGCTGCATTTCCGACATCGCCCACTAGATTCCCATAAGCCTCAGCGAGCGTGTAGCTGCCAGTTGCAACCACGCGTTTGTTCTGCAGTTCAGCGAGACGCAACGCTGTTCCGTTGTTTCCAATGCCATCTTGGTTTCCGTCGACCAAGAACCGGTCACCCGCCGCGGGCTGTGTATTGAGACGCAGAGTGACACCGCGATACAGAACGCCGGACCTTTCGTCATAGATTCGCTCAGCGACAACAGTCTTGGTCAGAACATCGCGAATAGTGAATGCAGTCGGGCTAGTGAAGATCACCTCAAACGGCTCGACCCGCAGGCTCTCGACGGCGTCACGATCCCCCTCAGTGAATGTCGCACCAAGCTTGAATGGTGACCCAGCCAAGCCATTGGCAAAGACGAGTAAGTCTTCTTTAACCTCTCCGGCGAGGTAGACCCCAGTTCGAAACCCAAGCGCTGCAAGCTGGGTTGTGCGACCAGCAGTGCCAAGGCCAATGCGAATTTCCGAATCCGCGACGAGTGCCTCTGGCCGCGTATCAATGGTGCGATCAAATGTCAGGGTTGCTCCACCCCCAGACAGCGGCGCAGCCGTTATTGTTGTTCCAAGACTTCGTGGGAGGTCGGCCCAGGCCCCTCCACTTGCGTACACCGCCGGCATGCTCGTATCGGGGTCGTACGTGTGGGCAGAAAAGTACTGGACCAGCTGATCAGCCGAAATTGTATAGATGCCTCCGACAGCTGTTAGAGCAGCCGCAGGACCATCGACAGGGAGGAACTCGGGGAAGGACTCACCAAGGTCGTTGGTTCGAGTCACCTGAAGACGCGCCACTCCACCGTCATTGAAAATCTTCAGCTCCCCCATTGGAACGCCGTTGAAAGTCAGGTCGCCCTCCGCGTAAATGGTGTCACCAAGTTCCCCAGTGATTGCGCCGATAGGCCCGCTGGTAATGCTCGCAGGAATGCGGTCGATTCGCCCATACACGTGGTCGATGGTGAGTTGCGGAATCTCCTGAACCGCTGCCTTCACACCATAGAAGAGGTCCATCGCCCGATAGGACTCGTCTCCAGCTGTATTCAAATACTGACGTGAATAGCTCGAGCCTCCTGCAAACGAAACGCCAGCGAGCTTGGCCTGCAACAGAAAGTCTTCTCCAGCCTCCTTATAGAGCACCGCCATCTGATCGGGGCTCAGGCTGCTGACGCCCAGTCGCTCCTTCTCCTCTTCAATTCGATCGGCGGATGGGGCGAAATTCTGGCCCAACAAATGCCGCCCGTCTCGGGTCATGATCTGCAGGTTCAGGGGCTGGCTGCCGATGTCTCCCAAATATAAGGTGGTGTCCTTATAACCCGCCGGAACAATTGCAATTGGAGTGGCCTTTGGGCCGCTGAATCGAACCGCCTCAGACTCCAGAATATTGTTGTCAAGGCGATCGAAGTCTGGGGCATCGCCCACCATGCTGTCGAGCCAAAGGCCACGATCCGCACTGAAATCCTCAGGAGTCTCAAAGAGACTTGCGCTCACCTTGCTCGGATTGAATTGGTTCTCAATGACTCGGAATCGCGCTGCCGCCGCCACGCGGCTCGGGTCATCCACCGCCACCCGCAACCCGGCCGAGGGCGAGTTGGCAATATTAAGAAATAGAATCTCCCCGTCGCGGGCCTCGCCTGAAAGGTCAATCTGAAGGCCATTGAGAGCCACACTCTTGGTGCCGCTGGTAGTTGCTCCAGTCACTGTGTCTGTCAACGTCCACTGGCCACGCGTCATGATTTCATCAATTCGGCCACCTTCACTGCCCGAGGTGACTTTTAGATTGAATGCGCCCAACAAATCACTGGTAACAAGCAGGTCGGTCCCAGTGCCATCCTCTACATTGATCTGAAGTCCAAACACACCGCCCACGGAGGATCCGTTGCCCCCCTCCAAGAAGGTTCGGAGCTGCGCCTGGACCTCATCGAGATCAATCAGCGCTCCATCGACCAGATTGGTCCCCGCATCGGGTCCAGTGGTTAGTGCGCCAGAGATGGTCAGGCGCTTTTCTGCTCCATTGAGGTTGACGGTGATTTGCTCACCGACCTTGAACTGGCCCATGAGTACGACATTGTTAATTTGGCCAGCGTTCGCCCGATAGTCAAGACGTAACTTGTTTGAGGAGTACGTGGCGATATCAAGCACACTCGCGCTGTAGCGCACATTGGTATCGCCACTGTTGGAGACCATAGAGAACTGCGGGTCAATCCGGAAAAGATCGAGTCCATTGCGGCCCTCTAGGTCAATGCCCTCTCGGTGGATGGCATTGGCTTCAATAGCCAAAGTCTTGGCCAGGTTATCAAGCCCAATGAAGCTGGGTTCGAGCAACTGGCTGCGAAAGTTCATCAGCCCCGAGATGCTGCCGCCTGAGAATCCAAAAACCGCCTCTGCGCGTGGTGATGCCGCATTGATCACCAGATCCACCTTCCCAACGGAGGACTCGCTCATGACAGCCGTCACTGGCCGAAAGACATCGCCCGATACAATCTCACCACGACTCGAGGAGGCGCCAATCGATACAGTCACCTGGCCATTGGATCTTTCCTGCACTTGAATTTTTGCCAGTGCCGCCATCTGGCGAAGAATTTCATCTCTCTGGTCCATGATGGCCGGCGGCTGGCGCTCAATGAGCTTGGTCTTGCCGAGCTGCGCATTGACAAGGGCCAGCTGTTCACTCAAGCTGTTGAGCGAGTCCGTCTCACTCTTGAGGGCCTCGGCTGTCTCCTGGGCCACCAAGTTCAATTGGGTGTTGAGCCCCTGAAAACGAGACGCCAAGGCCTCGGCCTTGCTGATAAACTGCGAGCGCAGAATGATCGAGGAAGAGTCGGTGGCCAATTGCCGTGCCGAATCAAAGAATTGATCAAAAGCCGAGAGCAGCCCAACCTCCTCGTTGCCCATGATGTCGACCACTCGATTGGCATAGTTCACCAAGGAGTCTTGAGTGCCCAACTCGGTATTGGCGTTGCGAAGACTGTTCTCAATGAAGGCGTCGTACAGGCGCTTGATTCCCGTGACATTAACGCCCGTACCAAGGTAGCTGGTTCCATACGAGCGGGGTGCATTCTCGATAAGACCGGCCTCTTGGCGGGAGTATCCAGCGCTATCGACGTTGGCAATATTGTTCGCAACCGTGCCCAGCGCACGCTGGTAGGCCGCAACCGCTGAGCCGGCAATGCTGACCAAATCAGCCATGGCTCACCCTTAACGTCCCAGGGCGGGTCGGTTCCCGCCAATTAATTTATTGAGGTCCACAGGCATGGCCCCCTTGCCCTTTGGCAGGCCAAAGGCCTTTGAGGCATCGGTGGGCAATGCCATGGGTGGCGCAGGAGGCACTAAAGGAAGCGCCGGTGTATCCGAATCTTTATTCAAGCGCAGACGTTGTTCCAAGACTTGATCGGTGGAGGGCGGTGCAACGTTTCGCTCAAAGGATTTCACCAGCATGTCGGCCAGGCCCACGCTGCCGCGCTTGGCCATCTGCTGGGCAATCTCTTGGTCAAACATGGCCTCATAGGTCTTGGTGGTCGAGGAGCCCATGATGTCGCCGTCTTCATTCGACGAAGTGGCCTCTCGCATGGTCTTGAGCATCTGGTGCAAGAAGAGCGCCTCGAATTGCTCGGCGGCCTTGCGAAGAGCGGGGTTCTTGGCGGCATCGGTGGTCTGCGCCGCCTGGGCACGCAGCTGCCCCAGGCCCTGGAAGTCCAGTGCGGTGTTCGGTCCTACCGCTCCCATGGTCGAGGCAGGAATAGCGGAGTTGATCGAATCACTCATTGGTTTTTCATCTGCTCGGAAAGGCCCCTGTGTTAGATCACCACGAGTTCGGCTCTTAGGCTCCCCGAGCTCTTGAGTGCCTCCAAGATGGCAATGAGTGCAGAGGGCGTGGCGCCCACCTGGTTGATGGCATCGACAATCTGACGAAGATCAATACCGGGCTGGAAGAGGAACATGGGCCGCTGGGGCTCGGCCACCTCGACATCGGCATTCTGTTGGGCGGCGGTCTGGCCACCGGCCAAGATATTGGGCTGCACAACTTCATTGGTCGCAGCCACCGTCACCGAGATGGTGCCGTGGGATACCGCCGCGGCCGTGACCTTCACATTGCGACTAATCACCACAGTGCCGGTCTTGGAGTTGACTACCACCCGGGCCGGCGGCTCTCCGGGGGTGACCCGAAGATTTTCCACCATGCTCATAAATGAGACGCGCTGGGCAATGTCCTGAGGCGCACGAAGCGAGATTGAGACGGCATCGAGCGGTGTGGCCACACCGGCACCAAAGGTCTTGTTGATCTCATTGACAATGGCTGTGGTGGTGGTGAAGTCCGATGCATGAACATTAAGCAGCACCATCTCTGCCGTATCGAAGGGGTTGGCCACCGAGCGCTCCACAATTCCGCCACTGGGAATTCTTGCAGCTGTAGGAACACCTCGGGTCACCTTTGAGCCAGCCGCCTCCTCCGTAACGCCGGTAGCGGTGAGCGAGCCCTGCGCCAAGGCATAGACCTGCCCATCCACACCTCGAAGGCTTGTAAGAATGAGACTTCCACCACGCAGGCTCTTGGCCTTGCCAATGGCGGAGACAGTGACATCAATTCTCTGACCGGGCTTAGAAAAACCAGGCAGTTCTGCGGTGACCATAACAGCCGCGACGTTCTTCACATCGAGCTTCCCGCCGCTTGCGGTGTCGAAGTCACCCAGGGAGCCATCGATATTCACCCCTAGGCGACCCAGTATGGCCTTCATGGAACTGGCAGTGACCGAGACATCGGCGCCATCGCCCGTTCCTTCAAGGCCCACCACCAAGCCATAGCCCAGCAGCTGATTACTGCGCATGCTCGCCACCGAGGCGAGATCCTTCACGCGATCGGCGTAAGCATGGCCATTGAGTGCAAGGCCAAGCAAAACAACAAAGGCCAGGTAACCGGCATAGCGGGCCAGCCTTGACATGAGGCGCTCAGGCCCTGTGGTTTGTGAGGTGAAGAGAATATTCATAATTAGAAAGGCCAGAGTTTGAAGAGGACGCTGGTTCCCCAGGGCACCTTGTTGGCACTGGCCAGATCGCCCGAGCCCGTATACGAAATCTGAGCATTGGCCAGGCGCCGAGAAAAGACCGTTCCATTCGGAGCCACGTCATCGGAGCGGACGATTCCAGCCACACGAATCACCTCGCCACCCTCCGAGAGATCGAGTTGTTTCTCGCCACGCACCACAAGATTGCCATTGGGCAACACCTGAGTGACGGTCACAGCAATCGAACCAGTCAGGCTCGCACGCTGATCGGCACTTCCAGTGGCTTCACTGCCAATGGTGGAGCCGTCGAGCTTGAGCCCGTTGGTCAGGCGACCGGCGCGGTCTCTTGCAAAGCCGGGGAGGTTATTGGTGATCATGGGAACCAACCCCGCAGCCACATCGTTCTCCGTCTCGCGAGTGGCGGTGGTGTTGTTTACACGATTGGCCTGGGTCTGCTCATTGAGTACGACCGTAATGATGTCGCCCACTCGATAATCTTTCTTACGCCCAAACCAGTTGTCGTTGCGCCCACCGTTGTAAATCGAGCCCGTTACCAACGGAGCGGGATCTTGAGGAATCGACAAAATGGGCTTGAACTCGGCCTCGGACATCTTTGCTGGCGCCGAACAACCCACCATTGCAGTGGCCAGTGCGGCCAGCCCCAGGGTCTGAATAAGTTTAATCGAGCGCATGAGCAGCTCCTTAGAGGTTCTGGTTGAGGAAGCGCAACATGCCGTCGGTGGCCGAGATGGACTTGGAGTTCACCTCGTAGGCCCGCTGGGTCTCAATCATGTTGACCATCTCTTCAACCACATTCACGTTCGATGCCTCAAGCATTCCTTGACGCAGGAAGCCTGCACCGGCCTGACCCGGGACGAGCACCTGTGGGGCACCGCTGGATGCAGTTTCTTTGTATAGGTTCTGACCCATGGGCTGAAGACCGGCCGGGTTAACGAACCGCGCAAGGTTGATCTGGCCGAGCTGCTGCTGGCCACCGCCGGCAACAATCTCAATGGAAACGATGCCGTCTCGGCCGATGGTGATCGAGGAGGCGTTGTCCGGAATCACAATGGCTGGAATGAGCGAGTCGCCGTTGGCAGTTACCACCTGACCAGTGGCAGAGATCTTGAAACCACCATCGCGGGTATAGGCAATCGTGCCATCGGCCTGGGTGATCTGGAGAAAGCCCGGACCATCAATGGCAATATCGAGGGCATTCTCAGTATTGATCATATTACCCTGAGAGTGGATCTTTTCATTGGCCAGCACACGGGTACCGGTACCCATCATCAGACCAATCGGTGCCTGGGTGTCTGCGCTGGTCTGACCACCGGCCTGGCGCACGTTTTGATAGAGCAGATCTTCAAAGACCGCCCGATCTCGTTTAAAGCCAGTGGTGTTGACGTTGGCGAGGTTGTTTGAAATCACCCCCATGCGCTTTTGCTGCGCATCAAGGCCGGTTTTTGAAATCCAGAGTGAAGCGTCCATGCCGTTTCCCTTCGTTAAGTCATGTCGACCACACGTCAGGTGGCCGCCTTACCCATTCATAAGCAAGAACTAGGCCCGAAGTAGCTGCGACCCGCTCTCGTCGATTTCTTTGGCGTTCTTAATGAATCGGATGCTGGACTCGAAGGAGCGGCTCTCGTCGATGAGCTTGACCATCGACTGGATAGGATTGACGTTGCTGCCCTCGAGCGCACCGGAGATGAGTTCGACGGGTTCTGGCCCGGTAGGGAAGTCGCCCGGACGGCGCTCACCGTCGATGAACGCTTCAAACAAGCCATCCTCGCGACGCACCATGACTGTCTCGCTGGCATCGCGCAGCATTAACTGCGCGATAGGCACCTCGGCCTGTACCCCAACAGCCGTGGGGTCCTTGATAAAGACGCCGCCGTTGCGGGTGATGTTGACCGCAAAACCAGGGGGAATCGTGATGGGCACACCCGCATCATTGACCACGGCATGCCCCTGGGCATTCTCAAGTACACCATTCTCATTGGCTCGCAAGTCTCCTCTACGAGTAAATGCGATATCACCGTTGGGTGCCTGTACCCCCAAGACACCCTGCTTCAAGATGGCAACATCAGTGGGCTGACCAGTGACCATCAAGGCCCCGGGGGTGAGCATGATGCGCTCGAACTTCTCAATCTGCGGCGCGATGCGCGTGTCGTAACCCATGCCCTCAGTCTTTACAGCTGTCATGGCCGCCTCGTAGGTTCTCTTAAAGCCCGTGGTGGCCACATTGGCCAGCTCATTGGCAGTGACATGGCGGCTAATGCGACGCTCATTGATTGAGTTGAGAACGGTATAGGCAAGGCGGTCCATGGGGCTAGCTCATTGGTTTATCGAGGCGATTAGCTTCGAATGTTGATGATGGCCTGGGTCAGGGTGTTATTGGTCTCAATTGCTTTGGCATTGGCCTGGAAGTTTCGCTGGGCCGTGATCAGCTCAATGAGTTCTTGAGTGAGGTCCACGTTCGCACGCTCACGTGCACCTGCTCTAACCGTTCCAAAGCCCGCCGTGCCGGCTTCACCGAGCGTCACAGCACCCGACTTGGAGGTGGCGTAATAGCTGGCATCACCAATCTGACGAAGTCCCGTGGGGGCGGAGAAGTTGGCAAGAATGACCTTGGCCAGGTTCTTCTGCGAGCCATTGGAGTAGTTCGCGGAGACCAGACCATCGTCGCCAATGTCCAGGCCAATCAGATCACCCTCCGGCCGGCCATTTTGGTTTTGTGCCAAGACCGAGAACGGCGATGAGAATTGGGTGGAACCGTCGTAGTTAATGGAGAACTGGAGTGTGGCGCCGGTGTCACCAATTGTGGTGGCCTTAAAGCCAATGGGTACCCGTGGGGACGTCAATTTACCGGCGGTGTTGAAGGTCAGCTCGCCCTTGTCGAGGAAGATTGGCGACCAGAGCTCGCGAGTCTCGTCCTCTGAGAAGTCACCCGCCTGAGTCGTTTCATTGCCATCGCGATCGACATACAGTGGCACGCCGTTGGCGTTCTCCGCTTGCGGCGGAACCAACCAGCGCTCTGTGCTGCCCCGGCCACTTGGCAGATCCTTCAGGCCCCAGATGCTCGGCCCGGTAACCTTCAGGAACGAGTCGTCGCCCTCTGTTCCAGTTGTAATCCGAAGCTGTGTGGTGGTTCCAACGGTTTCGTAAGTCACGCGAACACCGTTCACGGTTCGTCCACGTGAATCCTCAAGTGAGTTGATTCGCAACTCCAGCAACTCCCGGAACGATTCTTTAGTGAACTCCTCGCCAATCGGCAATTCAATCAGCCCCGTCACGTTGTCCACAGTGACCGTGAACTTATTGGTCTCAGAGCTGAGCGTAAACTTGTTGTCGAGATTCAATCCAATTGGTGTCCCAACCACAGCGGCAGGAACCGATCGCACCCCACGAGTGGGGAGATCTCTGGTGGGAGTGTCTCCCGGGGGGAAGTTAAAGAGTGCTTGAAACGCCAGAAAAGCCCGCTTGTTGCGGCCTACATCGCTCTCAAAAGTATCTGCGGTGAGGCGAGTCGAATCGGCCTCGGTCTCGTCAACCTCATCTCCCTCAAGGGGGTAGAGGATTTCCACGGCCGACTCATCGCCGGTGGTGCCAGAGAAGATACTGAACTTGCCGGTTGTATCGTCAAAGCGAACCCGAATTCCTGTTCGCTGATCACTGTCTGTGTAACGGGCGTCGAACTCCCGAATGGGATCGCCATTCGGGACTAGGAGAGAAGAGTAGCTGTTTGTATCGGGATCCAGGGTCACTGGATTTGAAGTCAGACCAAAGAGCTCATTGGAAACACTAGTACCGTAGGCCTTGATCTTAATAACCTCAGAAGTTGCCGTCTCAGAAGGTACAAAAATCAGCTTTTGCTGAGATGGTGAATAGGAGAATGCCGGCGCATCGGTGGCAAAAAGTGTATTGAGTTTGGCCTGCAAGACACGTTCAAAGTCTTCCACACGAAGCGTATCAACAGTCAATGGGTTCCCGAGAGCATCCACCTCATCATTTAGGTTCAGTTGGACATCCTTGGGCACACCATCGACCTCGAGATTGAAGAGATTCAGAAACTTGCTGCCCGAGGCCGATTCAAGGTCAGAGAAGTCGAAGGTTCGCTGGTCACCGTAGGCCTTGTTGATTCTGTTTTCAAAAATTCGGGCGAGCTCGACCCCGGATCTAGGGGGTGCCGTGTGACTGAACAGGTCTCCAAGGTCTACGCGAACAGGCGTCGGGGAATTGTCAACACGCAGAGTGACAGCAATTTGTGCCTCAGTCGTCGTGGAGCCGCCGAAATCACCAGTGGAGCTCACCGAAACCCCACCCTCTGGCCATTCCTCGTCCGCCTCTTGCTTAGGAATCCCGAAGAGATCATTGTCTTCGGCCTCGTCGGCCTCGTAGGTTGTCACTTTCGCGGTTGTGTCACTCGCAGGCTCAAAGAGAAACTCACGTGTCACATGATTGAAGCTCACGGTTGGTGCATTTACCCCAAACGCTGTATCGAACTCATCCTGGATTAACGAGATCAAATCTTTCAATACGACTTCTTCATCTGACGTTGTGTTTGTTGCTCCAGATAGATCGATCTGAATGTCGGCTGTGGTGGCGGAGCCCTCATCATCCGTGACCTCGATTCGGAACATGTTGTATGTATCGTCCTCGTCGAGGTAATCACTAATGTCAACTGTGACCAAACCGTCCTCAAAGTCGTCCTCATCCTCCGCCTCAAAGAGACGATCAAAAACACTCAACTGGCCGGCCTTCATGTCGGCAACAATAATCGGGTCGATGGCTTGGCCTGCATATTCCGCGGGTATGGATGGCTGTTTGTCGGTCAGGCGGTCTAAGTTAAAGAGTTTGGTGATGCCCCGAGCGATATCCTGCGGAGGGATGGCGCTCTCGGGCTGAACCTGGCCGTACTTGTTAACGTAAAGCTCCTCGCCCTTCGGGCTCTGTGCCTGAATCAGGAACTCATCGAGCTCGGTGTCTCCAATGTAGACAAAGGTCTGCCATTTATTCTCTGGTGCATCTGGGCTGGCTCGCTGGGTCTTGGCATAGTAGACGGTAGCTAGATATTCGTTGCCGCCCGCATCAAAAACAGTCACCGCCGTCGTCAGGTTGTAGGTCGAGGCATCCAAGGGGTCGAATGGAACGGTCTTCACCTCACCATCCGCTGGTACGTTCAAGCTCAACTCAATCTCGGTTGTCTCTCTCGCGTCACCCGTGGTCGAGCGGGGAATGATCAGCTTGCGCAGGTTCTCGAGATCGGCCTTTCCGGATGAGTCCACACTCGCAGCCATAAGGGCCTGGTCTGCGGAGTTCACCACAGCAAATGATTCATCCAGCAAGAAGGTGCCATTTCGGGTGTAGATGTCCTGAAGGCCATCGGCCGATTTCAGGGGAAAGAAGCCGTCGCCCGTAATGGCGATATCCAAGGAAGAGGCAGAGAACTGAATGTTGCCCTGGGAGAACTCCTGGGTCACCGATTTCAAGGCCACACCCTGTCCAATCACGGAAGAGGCCTTCTGCAGTGGCGAGGTCGCGAAAATGTCGCCGAAGTCCGCGCGCGAGCGCTTGAAACCAGTGGTGCCCACGTTGGCAATGTTGTTACTGGTTACACCGAGTTGTGCGGTGGCTGCGTTCAGTCCTGTGAGGGCGGTATAAAACGACATAGTGGATCTCTCCTTGGAATGCGAATACGGCCTTAGCCGTTAATCTGTTTGACCTGACTGAAATTCACTGTGGCCCCGCTCTGGGTCTCAAGAATTAAGTCATTGAATTCAGCGCTGTAGGTCACGCTTTTGACCACGTCTGGGGTGGCGATGGGCACCTTGGTGACATCGCCATTCAGGCCGTTGACAGTCGCGACGATACGATAGGCGCCATCGGGCATCTTTTCACCGCGGGCGTTGGTGCCATCCCAGCGAACCGTGACATCCCCGGGGGCTTTGCGACCCAGCTCTTGGCTTTTGACCAGTGAGCCGTTCTTGTCATAAACGGAGAGGTTGATGCTGTTCGCCCCATTGGGCACAGTAATGACACCCGCAATGGCAGCCCCGTCTTTGAGGATGGCAGGCCCATCGGGCACGGCCACCTGTTTGCCGATCAGGTGGGCGCCGTTCATTAACCGCTCACCTTTCAGAGAGGAGACCAACTCAGACATCTTGTCGCTCATGCTGGTGGTGGCCTCAAGTTGAGAGAACTGTGCGAGCTGCGCAACGAATGCCTCGTTCTCCATGGGATCCAACGGATTCTGGTTTTGCAGTTGCGTGGTGAAAAGCAAAAGGAACTCCCTCTGCCCCATCTCCTCATTCTGCATCTTGGTGTAGTCCGTCTTCTGGCCCGAGACCGTTGGAATGGTCTGGGGCATTTGATAGGTGCTTGCGTTAATGCTCATGCCTTGGTCACCTCGAGAGTTTTCATCATGAGTGCCTTGGCGGTGTTCACCACCTCGACGTTGTTTTGGTAGGTGCGGGCCGCGGCCATCATTTCGACCATCTCGGTCACCTCATTCACGTTGCTCATGTAGACGTAGCCATCTTTGTCTGCATGGGGGCTGCCCGGCTCGTAGACTCTTGGGTTCGGGGTCTGTACATCGACAATCTTGTCGACTCGTACACCACCCACATGGGCCGCACCCGGATGGGTGTCGCGCTGCGAGAGGAGTGCCTTGAACACAGTGCGCTTGGCCTTGA
>Ga0194115_10005643_pt1 | contig 12957 bp, 15 predicted proteins | sample TA2MahsurfametaG_3_FD_148656 | JGI IMG/M metagenome (GOLD analysis project Ga0194115, IMG submission 148656) | Freshwater microbial communities from Lake Tanganyika, Tanzania - TA2015002 Mahale S4 surface | ecosystem: Environmental > Aquatic > Freshwater > Lake | place: Tanzania: Lake...
TGTATTTACCTGAGCAGATACCGTCGGCCATGAGGTACCGAGAGCAATAATGGAGAGAAGATATGCTTTCATCTTTGGGAGAAGCATCGAAGAATGGATTGGATCTGTGAGAATGGCGGGTCGACAACTTTTTTTTAGAGTGAGCGTGGTTGCTCGACAAGTGTCGCGGTGATGATTAGCGTGCCTCTTGGATGGGAAAGGGTCATTTTTGGTGAGAGATGGTCGATAAATAGCCGTTCAACGAGAAATTTCGTCGACGGACTTCCACGATTCGATTCAGACACTTGTTCCATAAATACTAATCTCATAAGATTGACGACGTGTTCTTCGCGGTCTTTTCTAGTAGGCCGAACATGTAGACGAGGGGCTAGCGTCTCAATGGCGGTCATCCATGTACACCAAAAAATTAATCCTACGGTAATTTCTTTGGGCGAACCCACGGTCATTTCTTTGGGCGAACCCGTTCATGAGATGATGACCCCGACCTGAGATATGGAGAGGCCGCGAAACCGGCGCAGCAACTTTGAGACGTAACAGGGATTTCGCCATACGCTAGCAATGCGCAGGAGTCATCGTCATCGAACGTATATCGGTAATGTCTTTGATAGATTGAAATTACCCGGTGAGCTGCTAGTGGCGAAATCGGTGATGGTTGCGATTCATGGTGAGTCAAATGCTAGCAACGAGTCCTGGTATTTACCATCGTAACGATCGGTACTTGCATGAGTAGTTGATTCGGGTCGAACAGGTCCAGTCGAGATCGTAGATCGATGTCCAGGCATGGGGGGCGGTGGTCGCAAATTGTCAGACTGGACTATTCGTGACGCAAACCAACTAGAGTGTAGATTTCATTACGGGTGGAAAGATCACTGCCCTTGCGCGCTGGGAAACAATACGAAGCCAGTTGACTAAACCTTCGCTTCAGAAACCCTCGCACGATGACGGATGCAATTGCATCCTCGTCTTTGGCGACATCAAAAAATCACAATGTGCATCGAACAAAGAAGCAACCCACGATTTTCTAGTCGTCAAGGTCCTTCGTAGCACGGCGACTCTAGAGAATCCACCCATGTCTAGGTACAACAAGTCCAACTCTTTTCGTCGAGCTGCTGCCACTCTCCTCTCTCCTCCTTGTCTTCATGCCAAGCTAATCCCATTCTTCACACGAAGTATTGTTGATACCAGATGACGTGGAATCAAACTACGGATGTAGTCTTTCCACACACCTTCTATCCGGCCAGTCGTTATAACCTTTAGGTTCGTTTCGCTTGGATATCGTGAGTAGGGGGAACATTTGTCAGTCGTATGTTACTGTATCTCACTGAAACGGGCGTAGCAATTATGTCCAATCTCGAAGGAGGATTTTTGTGGCGTTGAACGGCTTCATTTCTCCCATTTTTGATGTAGAGCAAATACGGACATTTGTCGTGTAAACTAATTCACATCAGGTGGAACTTTCGTGGCCCATGTCTAGACGCTGTGAATGCCGATCGTCGATGTCTTGGATTCGGGAGGCAAAGAAGGTAGGTTCATCTCTATTTCGTCATTCTAGGAGCTTCTTGCTGGGAAGAAGAAGTCCCGAGTGCCGCAATTCTACGACACGGAAGAGATCCACAAGGAAGGCAATGGAAATCGCCAGTCCATCGGAGGATCTGCACACTGTCTCGTCCATCTACTATCAAGCCCACAGTATTGCACAAACGTACATCCAAACGTGATACCCACCCATATTCTCTCCATTGGTCGATTGGATTTGTTGAAGTATGTTAGAGGAATCAAGAGAGTTTCGGATGCCAACTCGATTGACTCCGGGGTAGCCTTTATATCCCGAACTTCTCCTGTTCGATTCACACCATCTTCCATTCTGCTCCCTTCCTTACCCAAACAGCCAGCTTGCGAATGGATGGGGAGGCACAAGCTACGTAGTGGGGAGCATATAGACAAGGAATCACCATGTACTGCTTGAGTCATCCGGTGCCGTGATATTCACTTTAAAATCGAAAACTGGAAACCCGTTTTGGGGGGCCTATCGAATCGAACTTGAGACTATGAACATTTACGTTTGTTCCGGTGACCCTCGTGAGAATGAGCGACGTAGAGAGTTGATGAATCCTTAAGTCCAACTGATGCATCTCTACGCAACTTGAGGGTGACGAGGCAGCATCCTGCACACTTTGCCGTTTCGCGAACTGGGACAAAGTCTTAGGGGAAGGAGCTTTGGTGACCAACATTATTCTGCGTTGATATGTTGTTGGCAATGTCGAGTCAATGATAGATACCTCAAATACTAAGCCAGGACGTCGTTTGTGAAATAAGCAGCGAACTCCGACCAATGTTGGTTTCGTCACGGATGCCAAAGATCATCTGAAGCAAATATCATGTTGGATGAATCTCTATAGTTTGTCCTCATCCGTTGGATTGATTTCTGTAGCTTGTCATCCGACAGGTATCTAGCCAGCCAAAGTGCAACCGTATGAGTTTTCCTCACCCCATTGAAACATTTATGATTCGTTTCTTTCCAACGCCCAGCTAAATCCTAAGAGTTGTATTCTTCCAGGCTTTTGGGGTCACTTGAAAAAGAAAAAGAGACTCTCACGGATTTCTGATCTCAACGATTCTCCGGTTTTGTTGTAGATTTCTTTCGTCACTTTCTTTCCATTTCCAAGGTCTATCGGAGTGCATCCCAGATGCGGGCTGTTTCAACGCCCATTCTCGGCAACCGAATTCGATTCCACATTGGATATGAAGTCGAAATGTCATCCTTTCCACCAGCACCACCATATTCTACATCATCTTCATTACTACTACTCGCGTTGCTTTACCGAACCATATTCAGGAAGCGATACCATACGGGGAAAAGAGGAAGAGCAAAGAGGATGTATCGTATCACTGACAATATCATTTGGGAGAACAAAATTCGCTGTCCCACCGTCATTGGAAATGTTTCGGCCGACCAGTTCGAATAGGGATGAGAAGCGTAAGCATACGTACGTACGATAACGCAATGTGTACCGGTAAATATAGTGCCGATTGACACCTGTGACAGCGAGTCGTGAACTTCACGCCAACCATTCCGAACGCACTCCGATGCTGTAGCGGAGCGAGCGACAAGCTTATTGTCAGAGCCACGCATACTCCTCCTACTTTCCCATGGTCGGCGGTGGTTACATTTTGCCGAGATAGCAACAGTGGTTCCATACACTAACGGATATTGATCGGGCTATCCTTCCCCGGTCAAAGGACGAAGAAACAGACCGCCATGGTTGGCGGTGACAACCCTGGGTGTTCCCCCTACTAGCCAGCCATCACGTGCTGGTTCATCGATAGTCATAATGCAAGTTTTTTCTTTAGAATGATTATTGAAACTTTGATAATTGGACCAACAGACAGAAGACACAAGACGAACAGATCTGAAGTCCCATGACATGCTTCATGGGAGGTTTCAATACTTGAAGTCTGACGTCTACCCGAAAGAATGTCTGACTTGGATTGAGGTGAGATTTGGGCATGTCACGCAAGTATTCGTAGCTGGTTACTTTCAAGAGCGATAGCACCCTTCTTTCCACCGAATTTCGTACGCTTACCGGCTATATTGGCCCACCACACCTGTGGGTAAAGACAGTGAGTCAACCCATAATATTCGAGCAGCAAACCAAACTGGGCGGTGGCTGCAGGTACGGGTACATGACTCTTGGTTTCCCTGTATCGATATGTCATGCGAAGAAAGTTAATCAGTTTTAGAAAGACATCCGGATCTGCGTCAACAAAGATGCTGCCATCGTTACATCCAATAACGGATGAATCCCCGCAACGTCCCGAGAATATGGAAGCAAACTTCGAATCTTGAAACTGTGTGAGTACGTCTCTAAATATTGACAGACGCAAGGATCCTCCAACGTTTAGTTGTAGGATATCTTGCTCTACGCTAGGCGGGAGGACGCCTAAGTATTTCCTAGTCACGAGCCCCTGCGAATCGAAGTACTGTGAGTAACTGAATTCTTGCATTTTTCAACCGATTCCTCCCTATCCGACAGGAACAATTCGTGGGTCTCAAACTGATGTTGTTTCGTTCTATGACGGATAGGGTCCGCCGTTCAAAGAACTGAATTATTCGATGAAGAATTTATGGAGTCAAGAAATGAGACTTTTGGTTTCTCGCCTATTGGTCGTCCCATCATGCTATACAGTTGAAAGTCCGACTTTGATGTGAAGCCTCCATCTTCGTCAAGTTCAGCGGAGAACGTCATCACGTCATTTTCCGTTGTATAATATCTTCCTCGTCGATCGTGGCCGAACGATTATAATTGAAAGGATGAACACGACATGGTCGAATCGTCACAATCAGCCTCTCATGTCACGACGTCTTCAGGCAAGGCAAGAAGGAGCAGTAGTGTGCCAAATAAAGTATTGAAACGGATAGAGGAGGCCAACAATGAGAAGGGATGATCGGCCTGAGTAATTGATATGTTGATGGGTCAACGGTAAGCACTCGGGGAACAGTTGACTCTGGTCGAAAGCTCCTGCAGATAGTCGGTCGCTTTGAAGAAAATACGTTACGAAGAGCTGCGAAACCAACGATCATCGATTATATGTCAACGATGGTGATTCCATACACGAGCTTTACATCTCACGGCGTCCCCAAGAAACAATAGACCCGGCAAAGGCAACAACCGATGTGAGATGTGATTGACTGGGCTCCTTTGCATCGAATGCTTGGTACGGGACGCACCATCTGTTCCGTCTTGTGTGTTTGAATGGCGGTTGTTGTGTCCGCATCTTTGTTGAAGTCCACGATGACAAAAAGGGCGGTAACAGGGTTAGCTTTTTTCTCAAGATCGGTTATGTCTACCAGGCATTGCACTGCCCTACGTTCGTATCGTTCTCGTATGGACAAATGGGTGGTATGTCTAGCACACTAGCCAGTCGTAGTGCGAGACTCGACGAGTTTTGCTTGGACGTCTTGAATAGCGTAACGATCATGAGACTGCACGTTTGAGAAGCATTTGTTTAAACTTGGCAGCATATAGTCTTCAGTATCCAGAGACAAAGACGAAATCCAAACAGGAAATCTTGTTTGCATGTTCATCCTCCCTGAGCTCATAATACTATAGTAGAAATCAATCTCTATCGCCTATATAGAAAGGGACCCGGAACATTATAAGACCATCGCTACCCACCTTCAGCTCCCTTCCATGTGTCAGTCCACGGTATACCTGGCACTGTCATGGTGCTCCACAGACGATTCCATCGACGTTGACGGTTCGTTCAGATCCCTCATAACGTCTTGCCAACGAAATTAGAAGAGGTAGGAAAAGTTCGATGTCGTTGCGGAGCCACAAACGGAGATAGATGGAACAACGTCGTTGTACTGCCACTCCACAGCAATCGGAGTTTCATCATTTAGCTGAATCGTGTAGACATACACCTTCTTTACAACGTTAAAGCTGCAACCCATTTTCACTGTTTGATCTTGTTCGCTGGCTACGACAGACGTTTTACATGGCGGCGGTAGGCGGCCGTAGACGTGTTGGGTACTGTCTTTGAACCACATCACTTCCCCATGAGAGCCCGAGTGAAAGGTGACTGTAACCGAAGCACAAATGGCTGGTTTGCGTCCTCCCTGAGGGTCTACATCAAGAACGAAGCTCGAAGTTTGTGCGCCCTCACTCTGAAGAACGACAGGCTTGTTGGGGGGCGGAGGCTTCGTTACCCCATTTGTTGACACCCACTCTTAGGGATAGAAGGAAAGGGTCAGACCGTAGTATTCGAGAAGCCCACCGAGTTCAGGCGACGGTATGGGGACTGTTGTGGACACACTGGTTCCCCGCTTCTGATCATTCCTTCGTAGGTAGTTTAGGAGTAGCAAAAAGGTATTGGGGTCATGATCCAAGAAGAAATTCCCGTCCTTGTCCTTCGGGTGGGAATCATCCCAACGTCCACTGAACATGGATGCCATTATAGAATCCTCGAATTATGTCAAGGTACGTCGGAGCACCGCAATGTTGGTGACGCCTCCCACATTGAGATGCAATACGTCTGATTCTTTCCCAGCCTTAGGATTGCTTTCTTCGAAGAGGCGAACGCGTTTGAGAAAGGCTTCTTTTTCCTCAAGTAATCTCTTTTGTTCCTCGACAGCTTTGTTTTTGGATTCCAAAATCCCATGTACCTGTTGTAGAGCGTCTGCGAAGACGTCGGGATCCATATTAGGCCTGTCCAGAAAAATCTTGATGAGACTTCAATGTATGTGATAGTGATGATTACAATTATGAGGACTCGGAAGCCCCTTTTCAAGATACGGTAGATTCGCAGATCGACGAGCATTTGAATTTTGAATCGTATCATAGATCCTACGCATTTTGGTACACAGTGTACCGTGAAGTGTACATACGGTCAAGACGTATGTCTGTCTTCAACCGTGCCTCCTTCAACTGATCCGTGACTCAACTTGCATATGCCTGCACTTAACTGTCGTTGCTCTCGGTGTGATTCCGATCTCCATTCATGTCATACCATGGGGAGCATTCCCATCTCCCATCTCTACAGTTACAGTTAACAGTTACCATCCCAACTCCCATGTTCGCTGCTATATCTACTCCTGCATCCAACGAGGGTCGTGATTGATCACCTTACCCCTCTGCGGCTGTCTGACTAGATACGGGACTATCATGGAGTAGACCCCTATGATCTGACTGGTATGCCATACACAAAATGCAGTTCGGACGCGAACGTTCAGAGGAACCGTCTGTGCTTGTTCATATGCACAGACGACATCCCTCACAATCGTTCCCCGTTTGATGAAGTGTTGGGACGTAACTGTGGGGCCCGCTGAATTTGTTCGCGACAAGCAACCGTAGAACCTACGGATCATCATCACCACCATTCCGTTGAATGAAGCTTGGTCCTGGGGTCGTATTCACGTTCAGTACCCGTGATACGGTAGGCACCACTACGGTAGTCGAAGGTCTCCTACGATGCTTTCACAGTCAATGGAGAGATGTGTATGACTGGTGCGAAAGAGATGTAACAGTAAAGTGACGATTATCTGCTCGGATCGTGCAAATACGAGACGAATATCGTCTTTACCCTAGTTGTAACGCTTACGTACCATATGAATATTGGCCGGTTGTATCTCCATGGCAGGGTTGTCCTTGCTAGTGACGGATGTCTAGCCCACTATCCCATTGTAAGTCGAACAGACTCAATGAGCCCATGACGATCACAAAACTGTACATGTTGATACATCACAGACAGAATCTTCAAATTGTGTCAAGGTACTTCGGAGTACCGCAATATTGGTGACGCCTCCAACATTGAGATACAATACGTCTGATATTTTCCCAGCCTTGGGATTGCTTTCTTCGAAGAGGCGGACGCGTTTGAGAAAGGATTCTTCTTTTTCCTCAAGTAATCTCTTTTGTTCATCGACGGCTTTGTTTTTGATCTCCAAGACTCCCTTTACCTGTTGTAGGGCATTTGCAAAATCTTCTGGCTCCATAGTAGGCTGGGTCCAGGAATGGAAGAGACTCGAAAGTTGTGAAAAACTCTAAATATTTTATGAGGATTTTCCCATAGGGTTGGGAAAACCACTTCCCAAGACGAAATTGGCAGATTGACGAGTGCTGGTATCGTTGATTCTACCGAATCATGCGTCCGTTCCTACTTGTGGGAGGTGGCATCCTTCTCAATCGAAAATTGTTTGATGACAAAGCAACGGCAAACGACTGGGGGACCCATCGTGTTTGCGATGGGAGAGTTTGTCAATGGTAGAAGGGAATCCGTGTCGACATCGTTTCGCTGTGTGGATTCATAAAGAAGTGACCACCTGGAGTATTTGTCCGCGACTTCCAGGTGCTTCGGCCACGCCTTGTACCTCTAGAGAGAATTTTCCCGGTTCTTTATGGGCTATACTCTTCTCGTAGGTCATGCCACCCCCCACCCCCACCCCCAGGGTCAAGAGTATGATACAACGTGACAGGATCAAGAGACGGTAGTCGTAACTTTGTGGAGACGTCATCTTGCCTTAATACATTCGTCATCATATATCCCATTCGATAGTCTTCTTTTGTAGGTTATATTCACGAATATCACCATCCTCATATAATACACGATGCTTCCCTGTTGTATCATCATAGGAATCGACAATCCCAGCATATAATTTCCCCTTCGCCCAAGCAACTCGTAACTTCCGTCCAACAAGACTTTTCGGGTTTGACCAATCAATATACCTACTGGTATAGTATTGTCGGATCGTCGAAGTAAGATCTACCCAACCATCATCCTGTTTCTCTTGACGACCAAACAGAAGTAATACGGCACAATAGTATGTACCATCATCCGATGTCGTACCTTGAAGATAATTCAGACCGGTACTGTCATTAATACTTTCAGTCCTTTCATCATCGATGAGAACCCAACAGGAATCGCTATCATTAGTAGTATCCCTTCGAATGACAGAGACGTAGTGTCCCTCTTCATCAATCGATTCTTCACTGACATGGACGACGCCACCTAATAATTGATATTCCACCATATCATCCTTCATTTCATCAATCTTCATCATCATGGGAATATCAATCTTTGGAACCTTCAATATTCGTTCTCCGTCCGGTGTAAAACCAAATCGATCTAGGGAACAAAAGAAAAATTGTGGAACTTGCAGAACATGTACACAACGTGTTGTCTTCCAACCAACGATAGAATTAGAATCTTCGAAACTTTCACTCAGAATCTCTTCCGTGTATGTGTCTACTGCCTGACTCGTCCAGTCATAGTCCTTTATAGGCGATCCTAATGCCGGTGATGGGTGGATCGAATTCTTCCAAATGGCATTCAATGACGGAAGAACATCGTGATGGTTTCGACTACTATCCAACAAAAGTGGAAGTGGATAGGGATATGCCATTGATTTGATTTTCCCTCGTTTGATCCGTAGGAGTTTGTTGTTGTTTTGAAGACGACCATAGATTAATTGTTGTGTCTGTCCCGAACCGACTAAATGGTCAACCATTTCCTTCCATATTGGAGAGATTGTCCCGATTAGACGGAAGATTTGATAGATGGCAGTCGATACATCTCCCACGTCGTAGGGATTCAAATTCGTCTGTTTCTCTAACATACGGTACAATGGAGTAGGATCGATGACTGTTGTCTTTTCTTCGTCCGACGATGGTAGTGATGTCGAGGACTCAGTCAATTCGACAAGGATTCGACCCAATTCCTTCAATACCATGTCATTGTCATTGAAAGATGGGATAAGATCATGGAATAATGTCGTTAGGGGAGTAACGCCATGTGCAATGAGTTGTAGAGCACATGATATATGACATGAGACTCCTGATACATTCTGAATCCCAATCATGATGGATGTTTTTTCTTCTTGAAATGCAAAGTTTTTTGGGAAGAATAGGGAGGCCGACGAGATACAGTACGGAGAGTTTTGGGTTGGTGGCACGAGTTGAGATGTGTGGTGGCGGCAAGAATGGATCCAATGGATCAAAAGAGGTAGGTATGCTAAATATCTACACACGTACATACTATTTTTTCTAGTATGTATGTAGGCGAAAAATCCTCCCGCATGCGTGGAGTACGTCGTGATGGCCACCATCGATACACATTTCAAGATTCCATACAGCCACCCTCTTCACCTCCTTTGACACACTTTCTTTTTCTGCGTGGATATTCTAAAGAAACAAAAGATGAGTGTTTCGACCATTGCTATTCGATCATCAAGTCGTCTGTTCTTATCAAGGAAGGTTGCTACTACAACTTCTATTCGACAACAAACTAGTAGGGAACTGACGACATGGAAACGATCTTTCTCGTCGTCATCCAACTCGACACCACCACCACCACCATCCAGTACGAAATCCTCCAAGAATAGTATCCTATGGCAAGTCGGTCTTGGTGTTGGGATGTTCGGTGCCTACTTGGCAGCGAACAAAATGATCAACTCGATCCCCCTAGAAGAGGATACGGATTTGGGTACTACCACCAATGATGGTCCTATCCCAGCACAAGCCGAGGTGACGAAACGTGTCTACTTTGATGTAACAATTGATGGTCATGAGGCTGGTCGTATCATCATGGGATTATATGGTTCTGTCGTCCCAAAGACGACTGCAAATTTTGAAGCGCTTTGTAAAGGAGATCAAACTCATCCTTTAGGTGCTAAATTAGATTATCAGGGTTCACCCTTTCATCGAATTATTCCAGGATTCATGATTCAAGGTAAGTATGAAGCCCCAAAAAAACAAAAGGAACCTGGTTTCTTCTTCTTTTGTGCATCAAACGACAATGGACTTACAGTCTTCACAAAATGTCATGGGCGAAAATAATTTTTTTTAAGGTGGTGACTTTACGAATGGGAATGGAACAGGTGGTCTATCGATTTATGGTGCCAAGGTCAGTACAAAACTTTTGGACAAGAGTTTGCAAGATATATATATGGATCTTTACGATGATGACATCCCAAGTGAACTCACCTCTTTCTCTCCTCCTCCTCTGATCCTCTCCTTGCCATAGTTTGCAGACGAGAATTTTCATTTGAAACATACTGGACCAGGTGTACTATCCATGGCGTACGTATATCATCTGATTTCATTTCAAGGATGGTGGTTTCTTGTGTGTCGATATCCAACCTCGTCGGAAAGGATAACTGTGACATCTATCTTACCTGTTTATGGTTGTTTGCCTTTTTGATTTGTTTTTTTTTGTTTCTTTGTTTCGTAGAAACGCTGGAAGGAATACGAATGGGAGTCAATTCTTTATCTGTACTGCGAAAACTTCATGGTTAGATGGTCGGCATGTCGTCTTTGGTGTCGTTGAAGAAGGATGGGATATCGTCCGAAGGATTGAATCCTTTGGTAGTTCAACTGGACGTCCCTCAAGACAAGTTATTATTTCCAAATGCGGTGTATTATAAAGGTAGAGTTAGACGTGTCACCATCCACCCAGAACAAAAAAAGAAGAAATGAACTTGTATAGTGTATAAGTTCTAGCTTTGTTATATTCCACCACCATACGTTCAAATTGTGCACGGATTCATCTATTTGCTAATTGCCATCTTAGCACCAATCCCACCCATGACGATACCCAAAATTGCGGAAATAGCTGCAATGGTTAATCCAGTCGATTCACCCTTGAGACTAAATTTCGATACCGTCGCCTTGTACATGAGATAGGGATAGACATAGGTCAAGGCATTCCCTAACGTCGCTCCACCCAATGCCAACACCATACTAACATCATTCAACGTCGCTGCGAATAAGGTCAGTACCGACAAAATTAGAATCGTCGTCATATTGGAAAGTTTATCATCCCGTTTGTCCATTGGAATTTTCAATAAATCAATAATCCCATCTCGACAACCCTGAAATGCTAAGGGATAGGAAAAGACGAGTGATACAGCGACGGCAATTCGGGATGCAAAGATCCATGTATCAGCCGAAGAATAATTGTTGAGGATCAATCCTGATGACGCCGAACCAAAGGTTGCAAATCCAATAGCAGTAATAAATCCCATCAGTAAGATCGATACACCAAAGGAACTTCCCACGACGGTATAATATCGTTGAAGAGTATTGTCCTTAAGTTCCAAATAAAACTGATTGGGACGGGAATGACGACAAAAACAGACCCAAAAATCAGTTGAGTGAATCGAAAACATAGCCTTCTGTGTTGCAAGTAGATCGAGATTGCCCAACAAAAAAAGTGTCCTTGACGGCACCAAAAAAAATAAAACAACTTACCTTGGGTGCATTGAAATGTGCCATATAGGCGGTAGATAACATACAGACCAAGATCAAAGATTTCGGTGAAAGGACGGATGTAAATCCATCGGAACCAAAGGAGGGACGAAGTCCAGTACTAACACCCTCCAATAGGGATCCACCCTCCTTATAACTTCCATCTAAAAATCGGACCGTCATTGCGAGGGCGGTATACTATCGCAAGAACAAAGGAAAGAGCGACAGCGGGATGAAAGTGTGTCTGTGAGAAAGAGTGAAAGAGACCGCTGTGATTTTCCTTGTCGTCGTCGTCGCCGCTATACGGATCAAACAGGGTAGTCTTATACAGAAAGGGCATCATACGTACCGCCATTCCCATAACACCTAACAACGAAAAGGGTGCCAAGGATTTCAAATCTTTCATCCAACAGAGTGGTAATAGGACCAATGTCGTTACGCCGACTAATACCTTATTCCGAGCTTCCTCAGCAACTGGAAGTAGGACTGTAAAGGTATCCGCAAGGACCATAGAATAGGCTAAACATGCTAATAATGTTTTCAATGTTGCACTCCATGCTGGGATCCAGGCGGTCGTTGGACCGACCGAAGATTCCCATGCCTCACGATAACTTCTTGCACCGGTATAGGCACAAACTTTTCCAATTAAGGCAAATCCATAGGCGGACAATAATCCAATGATAGAAATCAAGACCAATGCTGGGACTAATGCTGATGGTGCAGATCCAAAGGCAGCAATCCCCGCTGGTAATGACAAAACACCCACACCGACAATTCCCTTGACTAAATTGAAAACTTCATTACTAATCGTCGCACCACTCCCTACATTCGTCGGTGGTGGGGGAATCCCCGCTTGATATTGCTTGACTTTTGCATCGAAAATCTTTTGAAGTTCTCGATCAGTAATAGTCGAAGCCTTCTTTTTCGGAAGACTAGTAGTGGCTTTACCCTTGTTGTTGATGACAGCATTCGGCTTTCGAGGTGATACAGCCGATACTCCTCCTAGGAGTAGTAACGATAGAATGACTGTGACCTTCATTTTGATTACTTTAGTTGAAACCCCGTTCGTTCTCAACAAACACAGACAAAAACGTCAAGTCGTTGTGTAACAGTAGTAACGAGGTGCTGCTGTGTCTGGGGGTGTTGAACGTGAATCCAAAAACGATGGGGGGGGGGGGAGGGGGGGGGGGGGAGGACCACGGGGGGGGGGTAG
>Ga0194115_10005644_pt1 | contig 12956 bp, 8 predicted proteins | sample TA2MahsurfametaG_3_FD_148656 | JGI IMG/M metagenome (GOLD analysis project Ga0194115, IMG submission 148656) | Freshwater microbial communities from Lake Tanganyika, Tanzania - TA2015002 Mahale S4 surface | ecosystem: Environmental > Aquatic > Freshwater > Lake | place: Tanzania: Lake Tanganyika...
ATTTCTTGGTTGTAAAGTTGGGTTAAGTTCTGGAATATCAGATTTCATTTTAACTTCTTTGGTAAAAAATTCCAACTCATTTTGATCTAAGTTGGACAAACATACCATACTATGACATAAAAAATTAATGTCATCTCTATTCTCAAAATCACTTCTATAATGCGCACCTCTGCTTTCTTTACGATTTATAGCTGAAAAAGCAGCGGCCAATGAATTAAGAATTAAACTTTCTAACTCAAAATATGAAATAATTTCATCATTCCACATTAGACTCTTAGTTTTTATAGAGATTTTTTTAAAAGAGTTATAAATATTTTTTACGCTTTCTAAGTGAATTTCTAAAATTTCATTATTTCGAAAAACTCCAAGATTTTTTTCATTTTCTATTTGCAATCTTTTTTTCAAAGAAGACAAGTTTTCTGATTCAATTAAGATTTTTTTAATCAAATCATTTAATAATTTAATTTTTTCTTCAGCAATTTTATGGGCCACTTTGTTGTCTTTTGATAAAATATTTTCAGATGCTTTTTTTCCAGCAACTTTACCAAATACCACTAAATCAAGCAAAGAATTGCACCCTAAACGATTTGCACCATGAACTGACAAACATGCAACCTCTCCTACTGCCATCAAACCTTTTACTTCTTCATTATTTTTGTCTAAAACACTACAATTTAAATCAGTTGGAATTCCACCCATTGTGTAATGTGCTGAAGGAGCAACAGGTATCAAATCTTTTTTAATATCTAAATTTTTGTGATTGTTTTTAGCAAAATTTTTGACTAATTCAACAACGCCTGGCAACTTATTATTCAAAACATCATCGCTTAAGTGACGTAAGTCGAGATAAAGATAATCTTTGTTTTTTCCACATCCTCGACCTTGATAAATTTCTGTAGCCATTGCTCTTGAAGCAAGTTCCAACATCTTTGGAGCATATTTTTTCATAAAACGCTCACCTTCAGAATTTAATAAATAAGCTCCTTCTCCTCTTGCTGCTTCAGTAATTAAAAAACCATAACCGTGTATTCCGGTTGGATGAAATTGTATAAATTCCATGTCTTGCAAAGGAAGACCTTCTTTAAAAACAAGATAAGATCCATCACCACTACATATTAATGAAGAAGTTGTATTCTGATAAATTTGGCTGTAGCCACCAGTTGCAATTATTGTTATAGGACTTTGAAAGACAACTAGTTCACCATTGTTAATATCAATTGCCAAACATCCGTAGCAGTCTTTTTTGTTTTCCAATAACAAATCAGTTACAAAAAACTCGTTAAAGAACTGAACACCAAACTTTAAAGATTGTTCATATAAACCATACAAAATTGCGTGACCGGTTTTATCTTTTGAGTAGCAAGCTCTTTTAGCTAAATTACCATTTCCAAAATCAGTTGTTTGTCCGCCATAAGCTCTTTGGTCAATTTTTCCAGAAGTATTGCGAGAAAAAACAACACCTATTTTTTCTAAATCTAAAATTGCCTGATTTGCATTTTTGCAAAGAACTTCAACTGCATCTACATCTGCCAAATAGTCAGCACCTTTAATTGTATCAAAGGCATGCCATTTCCAATCATCATTAATAACATTTCCTAGTGCAGCATTAATTCCTCCCTTTGCAGAGACTGTGTGACTATTAAGAGGATTTACTTTACTAATTACCGCAACATTTTTACCTTCTTTCACACAAGACAAAGCAGCAGTTAATCCAGCGCCGCCAGAACCTATTATTATTACATCAAATTTTTTATTTACAGTTTTAAATTCCACTAGCTTATCAATTTAATTAATTTGATCATTTGATTGCTTATTTACAAATGGTAATCATAAATTTTAAATTTAAAACAATCAAAATTCTTTCAAAATATTTTTTTCTGATTTAAATATCATTTCGTTAGATTAAAAAATTCAAATTAACACTTCTAAATTATTTCCTATGACACAAAAAAGAAGAGTAGTCGTAACTGGCATTGGCGCTGTTACGCCATTAGGTGCAACATCAGAATCAACTTGGCAAAACATAGTAAAAAGCAATTCTGGTCTTGGTAAAATTACTATTTTTAACGCCGAAGAATCTCCTTGCAAAATTGCTGCCGAAGTAAAATGCGGCGCTGAAGAAGGTTTGTTCAATATTGACAAATTTGTTGATGTTAAAGAACAAAGGAAAATGGATCGTTTCATACATTTTGCAATTGCTGCAGCTGAAGAAGCAATTGCTGATTCAGGTTGGAAAGCCGAAACAGAAGAACAAAAATACAGAACTGGTGTTATGATTGGATCTGGTATTGGCGGTCTTCCAATGATTGAAAAAACAACTATTGGGCTTAAAGAAAAAGGAATAAAAAAGATCACTCCATTCTTTATTCCTGCAAGTTTAATAAATTTGGCTTCAGGTCAAGTTTCTATCAAACATGGCTTTATGGGACCTAACCATGCAGTAGTTACTGCTTGCGCTACTGGTGCTCACGCTATTGGAGACTCTGCTCGTATGATTGAGTATGGTGATGTTGATATTATGGTATGTGGTGGTGCTGAATCAACAATTTGCGAAGTTGGAATTGGTGGTTTTGCTGCATTAAGAGCTCTTTCAACAAATTTCAACGATAATCCTACTGCAGGTTCAAGACCTTGGGACAAAGATCGTGACGGTTTTGTTATGGGAGAAGGTTCTGCGGTTCTTGTTTTGGAAGAATATGAGCATGCAAAAAAAAGAGGTGCTAAAATTTATGCTGAAGTTGCTGGGTATGGAATGTCTGGAGACGCATATCATATAACTGCTCCAGAATCATCAGGAAGAGGTGCTACTTACGCAATGCAAATGGCTTTAAAAAACGCACAACTTAACCCAGAGCAAGTTGACTACGTTAATGCTCATGGCACTTCAACTCCTTTAGGAGACGAAATTGAAGTTAACTCGGTGAAAAAGATCTTTAAAGATCACGCTTACAAATTATCAATGTCTTCAACCAAATCAGCTACTGGTCACCTACTTGGTGCTGCAGGAAGTCTTGAAGCAATATTTTCTATTTTAGCAATAAGAGATAATGTTGCTCCTCCAACACTTAACCTTGATAATCCTTCTGAAGGTTGTGATTTAGATTTAGTGGCTAAAGTTGCAAAGCCTAAAAAGATAGATGTTGTAATGTCAAATTCATTTGGATTTGGCGGAACCAATGCCTGCCTAATTGTAAAAAGAATATAAAAAAATATTTATCCCTACTAAATGTATAAGAAAATTCTTACTAAAATCTGCATTGGCTTTTCAATACTAGTTGTCTGCTATATACTAACTATTGTGGGCGTTATTATGTACTTTAATGCCCCAAATAGTTATCAAAAAGAAGATAAAAGATTCATCATAGAAAATGGTCTTACTCTTAGACAAGTTGTTGAAAAACTTCATGAAGAACAAATAGTTAGAAATCCAGAGACTTTTCTTTACCTATCACAACTAATAAAGGGTATTGATCCTAAGGTTCGTTATGGTGAGTATTTCTTTGAGAAACACAGTTCTTATTACAAAATTCTTCACAGAATGGTAAAAGGATATATTTGTTTTAGAAAAATTACTGTAGCAGAAGGTCTTTCTACAGACTCAGCGTTAAAAATAATTAACAAAGCAAATGGCCTTATTGGTCAAATGCCTGAAAATGTTTTGGAAGGATCTCTATTGCCAGAAACATACTTTTACTCCTACAACGACACAAAAACTAATCTTGTAAAAAGAATGCAAGATGCAATGCAAAAAAATCTTGATGAACTTTGGGAAAAACGTGATCCATCAATTCCTCTAAAAACCAAGGAACAAGCCATAATACTTGCATCAATTGTTGAAAAAGAGACTGGAATTGAATCTGAAAGACCTCAAATTGCTTCTGTTTTCATCAATCGTTTAAACAAAGGTATGAAATTACAGTCAGATCCAACAATTATCTATTCTTTCGCTAAAGGTGATAAATCTTTAGAAAGAGCAATAAAAATGAGCGACATTCGTAATAGCTCACAATTTAACACCTATCATATTTTTGGTTTACCACCCACTCCAATTTGCAACCCTGGATTAGAATCTATAAAAGCTGTTCTAAACCCACCAAAAACTGAATTTTTATACTTTGTTGCCAGCGGAAAAGGAGATCATGTATTTTCTACAAATATTAAAGATCATAATACTTATGTTGTTAGGTATCGTAGTTTAATGCAAAACAAAACAACAACAGCTCCAACTCAAGAAACTGCTCCAAAGCAATAAATCTTATTAAAATTCTGATTATGAAAGAAGCGAAAGATATTAATTTTACAATAAAGTATAATTAACAAATCTTTCGCTAAGACTTAGTAAAATAAACTTAAAATTACTGTTTTGCCAAAAAAGCAAACCTTTCATCAATCAGATTTAGCTATTTTAGTGCATACAGCTCTTTTATTTTTTGTCGATATTTAAAAGAAAGGATAATGAATTCAAACCTAGAGCAAACAATAAAACTGCAACAATTAGCTTCAAATCCAAATAACTCAGCATGGGTTTTTGCATCTGCTGGATCTGGTAAAACTAAAATTCTTGTTGATAGAGTTTTAAGGCTGATTTTAAATGGAGTTAAAGCCGACAAAATATTGTGCTTAACTTTTACAAAAGTTGCGGCTTCCGAGATGCAAGAACGCATAAATAAAGAACTTGCGAACTGGGTTTTACTTAACGATGAAGATCTCAATAATAAATTAAAAAATCTTCAAGGTTTTCCAAGCAATCCACAAACACTAGAAAAAGCCAGAACACTATTTGCCAAAACTCTTGATGATGAATCAAAAATAAAAATTCAAACTATTCACTCATTTTGCCAAAACTTAGTTAAAATATTTCCATTTGAAGCAGGAATTAAACCAAACTTTGAAATAATTGAAACATCTCAAGAAAAATTACTGCTACAGAAAACTCAAAGAAAAATTTTAAAAAAAGCACAAAGTAACGAATATTTAAAATCTTTAATAACCAAAATTAATTCTTTCATTCAAGAAGATACTTTTAATAAATTGATTTCTGAACTACTTGAAGAAAAAGAATATCTAGAACAATTAAAAGAAGAATTTTTTGGTATAGAAGGTTTAATTGATAATATTTTTGATAATTTTTTGATTTCAAGAAATTCAAAAGAAGAAGAAATTTTTCAAGATTTTTTATTACAAATAAAGCAAAGTGAGATTTGTAAATTAGTTTCTGAACTCAAAAAAAGTGATTTAAAAACTAACTTAAAATCTGCATCTGAAATAGATCTTTTTCTTAGGGAACCTTCCCTAACAAACTTCACTTTTTATCAAAGTGCTTTTCTAACAGACAAAAAAACTGCCAGAAAACTGCCAGGAAAAATATTAGAAGATGATTTCTTAAATCAAGTCTTTCAGCAGCAAATTGAAATAATAGAAGATTTTACTGATCGTATAAATTCTTTTAAAATTTGCACATCTACCGCGCTTTTACTAAAATTTGTTGATCACATACTAGAGGAATATAACGAAATCAAAAGACAGAACTCTATTCTTGATTATAATGATTTGGTAATAAAGGCAAATAAATTACTAAAGAATCCACAACATTTAGACTGGGTAAAGCTAAAATTAGATGGATTTTTTGATCATATTTTAATTGATGAATCTCAAGATACTAATCATCAACAATGGGATATAATAAAAGCTTTAACTGACGACTTTTTTTCTGGACAAGGCGCCTCCAGTAAAAATCGAACAATTTTTATTGTTGGTGATGAAAAGCAATCAATTTACAGCTTTCAAGGAGCGGAAGCTAATATTAGCCAAGAAATTTTTACTTACTTTAACGAAAAATTAAAAAATAGCTCAACAAAACTTCATAAAATTAACTTAAGTAATTCATTTCGTTCTTTATCATCAATTCTAGAAGTTGTTGATTTAACTTTTTCCGAAGAAAAACAAAAGATTGCAATAACAAAAATAAGCGATTTTGATGGCCATAAAGCCATTAGAGATGGTGTTGGAAGAGTTGAAATTTGGCCCAAAATTAAAAATCAAAAAGAAGATAAAAAAGAAGACTCTTTTGAATGGGAAATAAATTTCCAACCAAAAGAAAAATATGATGAAAAAGATTATCTAGCCGAGTTAATTTCGCTAAAAATCAAGAATTTAGTAGAAAATTGTCATATTCTAGAAGGACATAACAGAGAAGTTAGTTATGGTGATTTTATGATTTTGTTGCGCAACCGCACAGATGGATTTGATAAAAGTTTAACCAAATTTTTTAATAAATATAAAATTCCTTACAGCTCTCTGAGCAAAACTAGTTTTAATGATAACATAATCATTCAAGATCTACTTTCTGCTGCAAAGTTTGCTTTATTTCCCTATGATGATTTAAATCTTGCCTGCCTTTTGAAATCACCAATTTTCAACTTTAGTGAGGATAATTTATTAAAAATTTGTTTAGTAAAGAATGAAAAATCAATTTCGCTTTTTGAGTCTTTAAAAAACTTTGCAGAATTTAATTATGAGTTCGAGCTACTCGAACAAATAATAAACAATTCACAAAACTTAAACTGCTTTGAGTTTTTCAATTTTATTCTTCAAAATAATTTAGTTAGAACCAATTTCATTGACCGATTTCAATCTAATTGCGTTCAAATTATTGATAAATTTCTATTAAAAACTTTTGATTTTTGTCAAAATTTCTCTAATGATCTTCATAAATTCTTAGATTTTTCAAATAAATTAAATCCTGAAATTTCTCTTAATGAATCTGATAAAAATTGCGTTTTTGTAAGTACAATTCATTCTTCAAAAGGATTGCAAGCTCCAATTGTATTTCTTCCTGATTGTTGTTTCATATTCAGTAAATTACCGGCTGGTTCAGAAAAAATTTCTTGGATAAAGTTTAATGAAGCAAAATTACCAGTTTGGTGTCCAAAAAAAGAGCAAGAAAATAAAATTACAAACAGGCATCGCTTTTTACAAAAAAACTCTGCTTATGATGAATATTTAAGACTACTTTATGTTGCAATGACAAGAGCTGAAAACCAGCTTTTTATCGGCGGTTTTGGCAATTCTGATGATGAAAATTCATGGTATAATCTTATAAAAAAATCAAACTTAAAAAACTTATCAAAAGAATCTTTTTTTATCGGTAATTTTGAAAAATTTAAAAATGATAAATTTTTAGTTGAAGATGAAAATCTAATTTTTGGTCATAAAGAATTACTTTATTCTGGTAATAAAAAAGAGATATCCAAAGAAAAAGTTATGCTTAAATTTGATGTTTATTCAAAATTTAATGGAGCTAACAAAAAGGAAATTAAATCAGCATCAACAGAATTTAAAAATCAAATCAGCAAATCTCAAAATAAAGGCAAACTGATTCACAAAGTGCTTGAAGTTATAGGTAAAAATTATCAGGAAAACAAAGAATGGTTAATGAGTTTATCTGAAAAAATTATTATCTCTTCTGATAATTTTAATAAAGATGAAAAAAAGATAATTTTATTACAAATTATTAATTTTATTAATTCTAAAGAGTTTGATTATTTATTCTCAGGAAAAACTAGCTGTGAATTGCCAATTGCAGGTTTGGTGGAAAACAAAATTGTTAATGCAAGAATTGATCTTTTGTCAATTAAGGAAAATTACATATTAATTATGGATTATAAAACCGACAAAACGAAATTCTCTTTAGCTAATTCTGTTTATGAGAAACAACTAGAAACTTATAAAAAATTAGTTTCTCAAATTTACACCAATTATCATATAAAAACAGCCATTTTGTGGACTGAGTTCTTGGAAATAGAGTTTTTAAATCAGTAGAGCCCAGTATTTAACAAAAAAATTACTCAGAGCAACATTAATTTTTCAGATAGCTTAGTTACCTAGTTTAATTAAGACTTTTTCTCTTCTTGTAATTTTTCTTCATTTTTTTCTTGCAAATCTTCAGCATCTGTAACTTTTTCAGGCTCATCTTTCAAAACATTATCCAAATTTTCTACTTTAAGAACTTCTTTTTCTTGTTTAATTTCATCAAATTTTTTGGTCGAAACTGTTTGCTGTTTGAAATCTTCATCAGAAATTACAACTATATTTAGCTTGTTTTGAAAATAATCATTAATTTGATCCAAGAATATTGAGCATTGGTTACCATACCAATTTAGTAACTGAACTTTGCTGTTCTTAGTTTCAACTGAAAGATTGCAATAAAAAGTTGTGCTGCCACCACCAAATATGGTACTAACTCCCATTGTTCTAGAATAATTCCATTTATAATATTTGTATCTACCAACTGTAGTTGAATTATCTGGCATCCCAATTGCTCTTATAACATTTACAATGTGAACATCTTTAACATCACTTACTTTTGCGGCGCCAGTAATAAACTTAAATACACCATCATCCTTACTTCTTCCAGAAAGAGCACAAGATGAAATTGAGAAAAATATAGTTAATAAAATTATAGATTTTGAAGCGAATTTTAACATTTATTACTTAAATTATTTAATTTTTAGAAGATAAAAAGTTTTAAAACCTATTTTAGAATCTCCGGAATTTTAATCTTAATAAAGTTTTCTTTTAAATTAATTTCTGGGAAGGTTTCGTTTTTAAAAGGAAAGTTTTCTACTTTCTCTAAGTTATTTTTACTATCAGCCTTTAAAAATTCAATTTCCAACATTCCACCACCACCAAAATCAGATACATTTGTTACTTTCCCTAATTTTTGCAAATTATCATCAATAACATCTAAACCAATCAAATCAACGTAGTAAAATTCATCATTTTTGACTTCTTTAAAGTCTTTACGATTAGCAAACAACTCTTCTCCGCGTAAATTTTCAGCAGCATTTCTATCTGTTACACCTTGAATTGCGGCTATTAAAATTGAATCTCCCAAAGCATTTGAACCAACAATAGTTTTATTTTTATTGCTAATTTTTAGTTTTATTTGATTTCCTTTGGAGTCAAACAAATCATATTTTTCAATTTGAGTTGGATTTTCACAATAGCTTATAACCTTTACTTCACCTTTAATTCCAAAAACTGAAGTAACTTTTCCAACAAGAATTTTTTTATCCATTTTTTTTAGTATTCTTAATTTTCTTAAATTCTTCAGCGCGATATGACTTTGCCATATTTTCTAAAGTTCCATTAATAAATGTAACTTTTTTATCCTCAAAAAAAGTTGAGCTTATTTCCACATATTCATCAATAACAACTTTTAACGGAACATCGCGCATAAACTTTAATTCAAATGCACCAAAACGCAAAATATAAAGTGCAATATCTGGAAGTTTTTCTAAGTCCCAACCATCTTTTAAAAATTGTGATATTTCAAAATCAATTTCAGTTAAACCCAAAGATATTCCGCCTAAAAGACTTTCTAAAAGATCAATGTCAATTTTATTACGAAAAGATGATATTTCGTCTTCTTGATCCAAAACATAGTTATCAATAACATTATTTTTTATTAGAGCAATGTCTTGCTGCTCTTCATAGAACTCAAACTGATAGAAGATTTGAATTGCCATTAAACGACTTAAAGTTCTCTTACGATTTATTAAATCTTTATTATTATGTATTTTTTTATGCTTCGTCATTTAAAGTGAATAATTAGTTAATTATCTCGTTGAGATCTTGAATCGTAAAACCAAGACAATAAAATAAAACAATTAATTATTGTATTTGGCAAAAATAAACAAAGCCACCAATTGACTTTTCTACCATATATTTTTTAATGTAGAAAATTTTGTTTAGCCATACCAAATATCAAAAAGATTTCTCAGAAAAAAATGCCAAAAAGAACAGACATAAAATCCGTCCTAATCATTGGAGCGGGACCAATCGTTATCGGACAAGCATGCGAATTTGATTATTCGGGAACACAAGCTTGCAAAGCTCTAAAAGAAGAAGGATACAAAGTCATTCTAATCAATTCGAATCCAGCAACAATAATGACCGATCCTAACTTAGCTGATCGGACTTACATTGAACCAATAAATCCAGAAATTGTTGAAAAAATAATCGCAAAAGAAAGACCAGATGCTGTATTGCCAACTGTCGGAGGACAAACTGCTCTAAACTGTGCAATTGGTTTGGCAAAAAATGGTGTTTTAGAAAAATATAATGTTGAGCTTATTGGAGCTTCAATTGAAGCAATTCATAAAGCTGAAGATCGCCAATTATTCCAAAAAGCTATGGATAAAATTGGTTTAAAAACTCCTAGAAATGCAATCGTCCACTCAATGGAAGAAGCTATGGAAGCTCTAAAAAAAGTTGGACTTCCTGCAATTATTCGTCCTTCTTTCACAATGGGTGGAGCTGGAGGTGGAGTTGCTTACACTGAAGAAGAATTCAAACAAATTGTAGAATATGGACTTGTAATTTCCCCAACTCATGAATTACTAATTGATGAGTCAATTATTGGCTGGAAAGAGTATGAAATGGAAGTTGTGCGCGACAAAAATGATAATGCAATCATAATATGTTCAATTGAAAACGTTGATCCAATGGGCGTTCATACTGGAGATTCAATTACTGTTGCCCCTGCTCTTACACTAACTGACAAAGAATATCAACAAATGCGTAATGCATCAATTGCTGTTTTACGTGAAATTGGCGTTGAAACTGGTGGATCAAATGTTCAATTTGCTGTAAATCCTGCCAATGGAAACTTAGTAGTAATTGAAATGAACCCAAGAGTTTCAAGATCTTCAGCATTGGCATCAAAAGCAACCGGCTTTCCAATTGCAAAAGTAGCTGCAAAACTAGCAGTTGGTTATACTCTTGATGAAATTAAGAATGATATCACAGGTGGAGTAACTCCTGCTTCTTTTGAACCAACTATAGATTATGTTATCACTAAAATTCCTAGATTCACTTTTGAAAAATTCAAAGGTAGTGAAAGTGTTCTTTCAAGCTCCATGAAATCAGTTGGTGAAGTTATGGGAATTGGTCGTTCATTTATAGAAAGTTTTCAAAAAGCTTTACGTTCAATGGAATCAAATCTTAGTGGAATGGATGATATTTTATTTAATATTGAAGACCAAGAACAAAAAATAAAAGTTATTTCTGAGAGACTAAAAATTGCCGCTCCAAATCGTTTACTTCTTATAGCTCAGGCCTTGCGCGAAGGAATGTCAATCGAAGAAGTTGCAACAATCACAAAATATGACAGATGGTTTTTAGAGCAAATTAAAAGTGCAATTGAAGTTGAAAACAAAGTTAAAAAAGAAGGTTTGCCAAAAAATCGTGAAGATTTGCTACAAATTAAAAGAATGGGTTTTTCAGACAAACGCCTTTCAAAATTAAGTGGTCTTAGTGAAAAAGAAGTTAAACAACTCCGTCACGATCTTAACGTTAGACCAATTTATAAAAGAGTTGATTCTTGCGCTGCAGAGTTTGACTCCGTAACTTCTTATATGTATTCCAGCTACGAATAAATGAAATATCTATCTTATAAAAACAACTCAAATAAGAACCAACTTTTCGTTGAAAACGTTTCAATTCAGGACATTGCAAAAGAAGTTGGTACACCATTTTATTGTTATTCAAAAAAGGCAATTATTGAAAATTATCAAGTTTTTGCTGAAAGCTTTGCCAATTTTGACCACAAAATTTGCTATGCTATAAAAGCTAATTGTAACTTTCACATTGTTAAAATCTTGGCTGAACTTGGATCGGGAATTGATGCAGTTTCTGCTGGCGAGGTATTTCGCGCAGTAAAAGCAGGAATTGATCCAAAAAAAATAGTATTTGCTGGAGTTGGAAAAACTAAAGAAGAGATTGCTTTTGCACTTTCAAGTGGAGTTGAAGAATTTAGCGCTGAATCAGAAGCTGAAATTTTTGCTCTTAACGAAGTTGCTCAAAAACTGAATAAAAAAATAAAACTAAGTTTAAGAGTTAATCCAAACGTTGATGCTAAAACTCACGATAAAATTTCAACTGGTAGAAAAGGCGACAAATTTGGTATCGATATTGATAAAGCTGAAGAAATATACGAAAAAGCGAAAAAACTTCCAGCTCTTGAAATATACGGTATTTCAACTCACATAGGTTCTCAAATTACTTCGATAGAACCTTTTAAAAAAGCTTTTGAAAAAGTACGTGAACTTTGTTTATCTCTAAGAAAAAAAGGTTTTGATATAAAATCATTAGATCTTGGCGGTGGAATTGGCATTTTATATAAAAATGAAAATACACTTCTAATTCAAGATTATGCAGCAATGATCAAAGAAATTATAGGTGATCTAAACGTAAAACTAACTATTGCTCCGGGAAGAGCAATGATTGGAAATGCCGGAATTATGGTTACAAAAGTGATTTATTTAAAAGAAACAGATCATAAAAATTTTGTCATAATTGATGCTGCAATGAATGATTTAATGCGTCCTGGACTTTATGATTCTTACCACGAAGTTTTGCAAGAAAGCATTAAGCATGGAGTAAAATTAAGCTATGATTTAGTTGGTCCAATTTGTGAGAGCACCGACGTGTTAGCAAAGAACCGTGATTTTATAACTCCAAAATCAGAAGACTTACTTGTTTTTTGTAGTGCTGGAGCTTATGGATCTTCAATGTCAAACGAATATAACTGTCGTCCCATGATTCCTGAAGTTTTGGTGGAAAATAATAAGTTTACTATAATTCGTCGTCGTCCAACTTTTGAAGAAATGCTGCACTTAGAGGTTTAGTGTTAACGTTTTTTTCATTTAAAAATTGCTTAGATATCTTATCTTAAAGCTGAAGAAGATACCGATGAAATTTTTTTGTCTTTCTTAAAAGTAGAAAAAGCTGATCCGAAAGTTCTTTGAGAGACAACATTAGTTGCAGTTGCTTCATTCAAAGAACTTCTTCCTATTTTTTCAGAAAGTCTATCATCTAAACTTTTTTCCTCAGCAATTTCTGAAAAGCTTCTTTTTCTTGAAGAATTTCTTTCAGCAATTGGATTGAAAGGT
>Ga0194115_10005652_pt1 | contig 12944 bp, 4 predicted proteins | sample TA2MahsurfametaG_3_FD_148656 | JGI IMG/M metagenome (GOLD analysis project Ga0194115, IMG submission 148656) | Freshwater microbial communities from Lake Tanganyika, Tanzania - TA2015002 Mahale S4 surface | ecosystem: Environmental > Aquatic > Freshwater > Lake | place: Tanzania: Lake Tanganyika...
AAGCGCATCTCTATTAAGGGTGGCGTTTTCCGAATGATGGTCAACGGCAAAGAACAAGCCGTTAACGAAGATCGTTCTATGAATGTTGTCTTTGTGAAGATGTCACACAATGCATCACGTACATGGTATGCAAAAGCCTACAAAGAGGGGGACAAGGTGTCACCCGCTTGCTGGTCAGCCGACTCAAAAACTCCTGATCCAGCAGTCAAGGAGCCTCCCGCTTCTTCCTGTGATTCGTGCCCAAACTCCGTAAAAGGTTCAGGTCCGAACGGGTCAGGCACCGCGTGTCGTCTGTCATGGAGAACTGCGGTTGCGTTGCCCGGACAACTGGATGGAAATGTTTATCAGTTGGTCCTACCCGCCACTTCTGCGTTTGGCAAAGAAGATAATGGGCGCTGGCCTTTCCGGCCTTATGTTCAGATGCTTGCTTCTCACAACGTAAGTGCTGGAGCAGTTGTCACCAAGATGCAGTTTGACACCAAGTCGCCAACACCGCGTCTACTGTTTTCACCCGCTGGCGCTGTACCTACGGAAGAAATGGAGACTGTGCGTCGGCAAGGCAAATCGCAAGCAGCAGAGAACGCGATTAAGTTGACTGTTTACCAGTCAGATTCTGTAGAAGGTGAAGAGCCGTTTGAAACTCTCAAAGCGGCGGCAGAACCCGAAACAGAAGAGCCTGTTAAACAATCTAAGAAGAAAGCGGAGACAGAAACCCCCGAAGACGTTTCTGATCTTGTTAAGAAGTGGGCCAAAAAATGAGGAATGGCAATGCCTAAATCGTATAGTCCGGAGTATGTAGACGCACTAAACAAGGTGGAGATGTATGACAACATAGGTATTGTTATGGCAAGGGCTTGTGTAAAAGCTAATCTCCCTCTTAAGTTAGTCGCCAAAATTTTTGGCGTGTCACGAATGACTGTTCATACGTGGTTTCGTGGTGGTCCGATACGTCCCGGTCGTATGCAATTAGCAAAGTCACTTCTCAAGATCCTTGAAGAAGACACTGCCAAGGGCGTCCTGCCCTTGGCAGACTTTAGTGCCGCAAGAGCCTATGTAAATGAGCTGTTAAAAAAAGCGCCCGTATAACGGAATCCCAACCGGGTAAGTCTGGTGGCTTACCCTTATTGTCTCTAAAAACATGGACAAAACATTTCTTGAGACAGTCTTGCCAACACAGGGAACGTATGTAATAACAGGAATCAAGAACAAAACAGTTGTTCGTCAGAAGTATGGGGAGACACTGCAAGAAGCTTTTAACTTAGTAGAGGCATTCAAAAAAGACCCCCCAACGAACATTTACTTTGCTCTTGCAACGTTTGATGGTTTCTCTCGTAAGGCTGAAGACAGTCTATATATAAAAAGTTTTTTCTTGGACCTTGATGTAGGTAAAGAAAAAAATAGCTTTGCAACAAAAGAAGACGCATTTGTTGGACTCGCTAAATTTTTGGTGGACACGGGCATGTCTGAGCCGACTATTGTTGACTCTGGTAATGGTCTGCATGTGTATTGGATATTAAATGAAGAAATTGAGACCACACAGTGGAAGCCATACGCTAAAAACTTTAAGCAACTTTGCGTCCAGCATGGGCTGATTATTGATCCAAACGTCCCGGCAGATGCGGCTAGGGTGCTACGTGTCCCACAAACCTTAAATTACAACGTAGACGAGGGGCAGAACCCCCTTGATGTAGTCCTTGTAAATGACATAAAGACATTTGACTTAGAAGAATTGGCGCCCTTTTTGGGCGAAGTAAAGACGGAAGAAGCGTTTGACTTTGCCAAAGTAACCAAAGGAATGGATGACGAAACCCGCAAGATGCTGGGACTGGATAACTATGAATTCTCATTTGAAAAAATCGCAATCGAATCCCTTGAAGGGCGAGGATGCCAACAGATCAAGTGGATCCTTGAAAACTCCGCTAGTTGTCCGGAGCCAATGTGGAAAGCTGGACTATCTGTCGCCGTTAGGTGTGTTGATGGCGATACAGCAATCCATAGAATGTCTGAAGACCACCCCGAATACAACGCCGACGAAACCGAAAAGAAAGCCCGAGACTGCCTACAAGCAAACTGGGCTTACTCCTGCAACAGGTTTGAAGATGAAAATCCGGGGGGATGCCAAGGATGCGCGTTCAGGGGTAAGATCCCTTCCCCAACCCATGTTGGAAAACGACTACGAGTCGCGCAGCCGGGGGTTGACGATGCACCAGTTGGGTATGAATCAGGGGATCCTAGCGATACAACCCAAACGACGCCCCAGCCTATATCGGCTAAATACCCGAAAGAATACTTGACGTTTCCCGACGCTTTATATCCTTTCTTACGCCCGGTGGGAGGTGGAATTTACTACCAGCCAACAGGAAAACCACGAAAAGATGGCACTGTAAGTCAGGAGTCACCTTTCCCACTGCTGCTTCAAGACTTTGTGCCCGTGAAGCGCCTTTACAGCCAGCACGATGGGGAATCGCTTCATATGAGATTGTTTTTACCAAAGGATGCTTACCGAGAATTTATTCTGCCAATGAGCGTTGTATGCGCTACGGATAAATTTAAAGATTTTTTATTCAAGAACGGTATTTTTGTTTCTCCTAAGTTTTTTGATTTGATGAGGGACTATCTTGTGAAATGGGCACAATATTTATTAAACGTGAAAAAAGCAGAAGATATGCGGATGCAGATGGGGTGGACACGTAACCCCGACAACGGGTCTTTTGTTGTGGGCACAACGGAAATAACACCTAACGGCAGGTTTGACTGCCCTGTTTCTCCCGGAGTCGCAAACATCGTAAATGAGCTAAAACCAATGGGGTCTTATGATATTTGGCGGCAGAGCGCCGACATGCTCAATACACCCGGATTTGAGTACCACGCTTTTGCTATGTTTGTGGGGTTTGGCTCGACTCTAATAAAATTTACTCCAGCTACAGGACTAGTTGTAAGTATTTGCGGAAAACAGGGAGCGGGTAAGACCGCCGCTTTGCACGCAGGATTAAGTGTTTTTGGTAGCCCGGAGGGGCAGAAGATCGTCACAGAAGAAGGAGCAACGGCACAAGCACTGCAACAGCGGCAATCCACACTTAATTGTTTGATGCTTGGGATTGACGAAACCTCTAACATGCCGCCTCCCCTAGCATCTAAATTAATTTACTCACTGCCTATGAATTCTAAAGGCAAGTTGAGGCTACAGAGTTCTTATAACGTAGAACGTAAAACCTCAGAGGGTTCTAAAAATATTGTCTTAATGACGACTAATCAGTCTAACACTCAAAAAATGTACAGTATTAAGGACGATCCCGGTGGGGAACTTCGCCGATTGTTTGAGATAGACATATATAAACTTACAGGCAAGATGAATGATGAGCTAGGTGTAAAAATCTTTCAACCTTTTAACACTAATTATGGACATGCGGGGCCGATGTTTATTGAAGCTTGTTATGAGCTAGGTTTACCTGAAGTAGTTAGGACTGTTGAAAGGTGGCTTGCGCGTTTAAGAATAGAGTTTGATAGCGACACTGACTACACTTTTTGGAATGGTGGCTTAGCCGCAATATTTGCCGCAGCAGAAATAGCTGTGAGGGCTGACATTTTTAAGTGCGACGTAGAACATGTGTACAAAAAAATTCTCATCGAAATGAAAGCAGTACGAGCGACAAGGAAACAAGCAGAACTAGACTACGAAGAACTGGTTTCTGAATACGTGACGCAAAACCTTAACTCGCTGTTAGCAATCAACGATGGAAAAGTCTCAATCGAACCAAGATCGGGTAAGTTAGATATCCGGTGTGAAGTCGACACGGGATTTACCTACATAGTTAAAAAACCTTTTAAGGAATTCTTGAGGGAAAGAAACATCAACGTAACCCAGATGGAAATGGCTCTTCAACAAAATGGAATATTGCACGTTGACGAAGGGTCAGATAAGAAACGGATGGCTACTGGCTGGAAAGACGCAGTGGGATCTTTTAACCTAAGAGCTTATAAATTTAAACTAGACGTGTCAGACGTTATAGAAATAAATGAGCACAAACCAAGTAATAGCGTTTGAAGAACCGGAGTGGATTTTCCCCTACCAAGATATGCAGGTAGGGGATAGTTTTTTTATGCCGACTGTGCGCCCCGCTTACGCACATTACATTGTAGACGTGACATCTAAGCGGATAGATATGCGGATGAAAGCCTATACGATGGTTGATGAAGGAATACTTGGTGTCCGAGTCTGGCGTGTTGGCTAGTCACTAGGCTTAATTATAGGTTCATCAGGTCTAACATCTTTAATGTACTCTATTGCGGATATAAAACTAGACTTAATCATATCCTGCCGTTTTTGTAGTAAACGCATTTCTGCTTCACGCATTCTTTGAGGCATTTTTGCAGTTCTTAAACGGTTTAGTTCTGTGCGAATTTCTTTTAGTTCTCCGTTTACAGTTTCATTATAGAAGTCAATAATCTGTTTATCATAAGGATGCTTTGCTGCATATATTAAGAAAGTATCTGGGTCTAGCTCAGCAGTTTTGTACTTTCTTTCCATTTCTTCAATTTTCTTTTCTACACTGCTAAATTGTCTAGCATCGTAGTTAGAAGTTGTCTTAAAAAAAGCATCTAAAAGAAGCGTGTCTGACTTTAGATCAAAACCTTTATCGCCTCTTAAAATATTCACCCAGTTATACAAGAAAGAAGTTACACGACCAATGCCATCTACGTAGTTATTTACAGCAAAATACAAAGTATTTGGGCTTACATCCACGCCAAAATTATTATACAAAGACTTAGCTACATCTCTGTAAATTTCGGGCACAGAATCATTAGCTGTATAAGAATCCATCAATGTACCGGTTCTTCCAGCATAAATCTCACGTCCAAAACTATCTACGTTCATTGCAAACTGAAAGATTGGGCGTACAAGACTGGGGGTAAAGGTGTCGGCAAAAGCTTGCGCGGGGCTTTCAACCTTATCAATTTTTGATACTTGTACAGGCACAAAAGATTCTGTAGCCGCGTCAAGCGAGTTAAAGAAAAACTTTTTAAACGACTGCGCTCCCATGCTCAGCGCAGCGGTTTGAGCGCCAATAGCTGCAAATGCCCCAAATCCAAATCCCCAAGGAATTTGAATAACTAAATCTTTACCTGCTATTCTTATACCTGTGTTAAATCGCATGGTTCTTACCCAACGACTTGTATCGTCAGTAAGAACTTTATTTCTTCCTTCTTCATCGTCCCCAGCCGAAGCGTACGCGAGCATATACATCAGGTAGCCAAACCCCATTGCAGCCCCCGCTGTTATGCGGGCATTTTTTCTTTGTTTATTGTATTCGGTATAAATTTTATTGACTTCAGCTAACGAAGGCGTCCCAAATCTATTTCGTTTTCTTAGTGCTTGTTTAACGCGTTTTTCACTTCTAAGATCAAACGCAGGAGCCAAGGCATCAATAGTCCTAACTGCGCCTGTTGCAGTTGGTCTATAAAACATAAACAAAGCTCCTCCAGCTCTACCCCACTCACCTATTTGTTCAAAGTTTGCAAGATTTTTAGCTTTAGCAGCCGCTTCCACTTCAGCTTCTTCTTCCGTTTTGCCATCTGCTCTATATTTATCTTTTATTACTCTGTAAGCAGCAATACGGGTAGACAACTCAAACATGTCTAGATAAGCGTCTAAAATTTTGTCAACACCTTCTTTAGCGACTAATATCCCATTCTTATCAACGCTCTTTAAAATTCCTTCCATATTGTCTTTGTATGACAAGGCTTGCATGTAAGCTACTCGGCCCCCTTTTTCAAAATATCGTTTGAGGTCTTGGTAGTATGGATTGTCTTTTTCAAGGCTTCTTAATGTAGCGGTATCTCCATTTGCATAAGCGAGAGAATATCTAGCAGTTTTATGCACTGCTCCTTCCATTATCATCATAGTGGCGATTTCAGACATTAGTTTTGCCGCTGTTGTGGGACCAAATTCTGCACTTAACACGCCAGAGTAACTTAAACTATTACGTATAAAGTCCACAGGAGCAAAAGCTGGGTTATATCTAGTGTGATATTGACCCATTAGACTGGTCAAATAATTAGCTATATTCAACCCTGTTTCAATTATAAGATTGTTTTGTTGTATTGGCTTCTTGATGGCTTCAAGAATTTTAGGATCTTTAATTTCATAGATGTCAACAGAACCGTCTAAATTTCTAACAAAGATATTTTTTAAACCGCGTTGTAGTTGTGCGCTCAACGCTTTGTCAAACTGCTGCTCAAACGTAACCTTCTTAACAAACTTACCAGCAAACCCAAGTTCGCCTTTGTTATAGTTGTCAATGTTATTTTTAATCGTAAGTTCTAATCCGGCACGATGCCTACCTAAGCGTCTTGATGCACGAACCGCTTCTACAAAAAAGTTAACAATAGGATTGTCAGCGTCTGATATTCGACCGTCAAATGCTTCTTGTTTATCTTGAAGCTCCCCACTAAAAGCTTGTGCAAATGGATCTAGTTGGTAGTCTTTAGGACCGACATCTGGCTTTCCTTTAAAAGAAAAATAATTTTTAAAGTTATACCAGTCAACAATGTTTGCCACTGGGTCAGAATAAAAATTAGCTTCTCTGTTTAAAGTCCTTGTAATTGAATCTATGCGGCGCAGTTTGCTAAACAGTTTATCAACTGTTCCGTTTTGAACAAGCGGGTCTGCCTTATAAACTGCACCAAAAACATTATCTATGTAGTCTTTAGACTCCGGGCCGAGTGTGTTGTACTTGTCATCGTTCATATCTGCAAATTTAGATTTGGTATCTAGATTTGCAGTTACTAAAGCCTCTAGCTGTGCTGCTTTGCCTTTAATAAAACTAGTCGCAGCAGGATCTTTAAACCCTTTACGTTTTGTTTTTAAGATCTCTTTAATTATGCTTTCTCTATCCGCAACGGCTTGCACGCTTGTAAGTGGCGCTTCTTTTAGCCATTTAATTTTACGACGCTCAGGGTCATGTAAGTAAATTGCATAGTTTTGCAGCCGCGCCAGTACAGACTCTACGTCTTTGCCGTAGAATTCAGCCATTTCTTTTAGAATCTCGTTAACTTCTTGTTGAAGTTTGTAGAAACGGCGCTGAAAAATATTTTCGCCAATAGCGCCAGCGGCTGTGCTAGCAGTCGCAACGTTGTTCTGTTTAGGCCCAGTTGAGTGTAACGCCCCTGCTCTTTCTAGAGTTTTTTGTAGGTCATACACCCAAACACGGGTGTTCTGTAATTTCTTAACGGTATCTAGCCACAGGTCTCTAGGTGATTCTTTAAAAGTTTTGTAGATAGCCTTTGCTCTAGAAGCAAAAGTACTACGCGCATCTTTCATGCGGTTTGCTTTTCTACCCTCATTTTCCGAATAAGATGGACTTTGTACTTTCGGAGCTTTTTTAGCTTTTTTAAGTTTTATGGGTAGCGATTTTGTGAAATCTGTAATTCCTGCCTCGGGGGGTGGGGCAATTATATCGTTGAAGGCACCCATTAATTCTAGGTATGCATTTCCTAAATACCCCGGCTCAATAGAGACAGACAAACGTTTACGTTGCTCGGCTTTTGTTTCTCTGGGGCTGTACTCAATAGCCCCCATCTCGACAAGTTGGTCGCGTATCTCTTCCGCTTTTCTAGCGGCAGCAACTTCCCTAGCTTTTTGTTCTTTGTATCTGGGGTCTTTTTTGTAATCAAGAAGCTCGCCCTGAATGCTTTTCTTTAGCTCTTCTTCTAGTAGCGTGGTTTCTTTAATTAAATCTGTGTAGGTCTGTTCAGCAGCTTTAAGATTCTTTTCTAGCTGCTCAATTTTTTCAAACATCCCCTCTTCGTATATCTGTTTTTTCTTGGGTTTACCTTCTGGCCCAGTAAACACTTCGTCTAAGAAGTTTAAAAACCCTTCCTGATCTTGAGCTTCTTCAAGACCTTCAGTTATTTCTTTAGCAGTTTGCTTACGAACTTCGTCAAAATATTCTTTGGGAGTAACTTTGTTTTTAATTATTTTACTGAATCGGTTAGTCAAACCGATTGCGTTAGCCAATGCTTGTGTAAACTTTTGCCAAACAGTTACTTCCCCTTCAACTTTCCGTTTAGTTTTTTCTTCTTGAACTTTAACGTCTTCTTGAGTTTGGAAAAAGTTTGTATATATGACAGGATCAATCAGTACTTCTTGTTCACCCTCTTTAACAACCACGGCCTCAGGTCTAACTTTTATGCCTTGTAGAGCCAGTGCAAATTTAGGGTCGGTAACACCAAAAGCAACAAACTCATAGGCATTTTGGTATGCCCTTTCAAACCGCCCGCGTAAGATTGGTTTCGTTTTGTTATATATGTAGATAATTTGACTAGCACCGCGCATTTGCTCGGGCGTCAGTTCACTTTTTAATCTCTTTATTTCAACTTCAGCCTTAATATCATCTTTAGGGTCGTTGCTTTGCCCAATTTGTGACTGGAGCCTACTTATCTTTAAAAATTTATATAGAACAGAAACAGTCGCTGCGTGGGTCGATTCATGTAAAAAGGCGGTTTCGTTTAAGCCCCGACGCCCAACGTAGAACGTGTTTATTTTAGGGTCGTACTCAGCAATGAAGTCGTTTGGGTTCTTTGCTAACGTCGATTTAATCTGCTCATCAGTGAGGTAAACAAGTTTAGTGCCCTTTAAGGCATCTTCAAGAACCCCAGCCACTAGTCTGTTAACAGCGGATGCTATTGGGTTAATACTAATAGATGCTTTTTTGAGGTTAGCACGCAGCTTTTCAACCTCAGAATCAAGCTCTTTCAGCTCTTGCTCTGATACTAACTCGTCTAATTTTTCTTGGATCTCAGCTTTTTTACTGCCTTTAGCCCCTTCTAGTTCTTTTTCAAGCCGATTGCGTTCGTCAGTTTCTTGTACATAAGCTTCTTCTGCCTCACGTAAAGTCTGCTCAGCTTTGTTTAATTCCTTGGTGCGTGCCTCAAGTTCTTTAGCACTGACACTGCCACGAGTAGTTTTACCCGAGACTTTACCCGCTCTTGCCGTAGACCCACCAATTGTTTCGTAAAGAGGGCCAGTTGTTACCCCTCTAGCATACAAATTTAGGTATTGAAGCACATCTTTTAGACGCCCCTCCATGATGGCTTCTTCAATATTGCTAGGGAATGGGGCATTTAGCCCAAGCTCTTCTTCCTCAATTTGTTGCTGTGCTCTGACGTAAGCTTGGTCAGTTTTTTCTTCTGTACGCTTGGGTAATAATTTTTCTACCGCATCAAAACCTTTTCTAGACTGTTCAGCGCTGACACCCTGTATGGTTCTAGTTTCAGGCTTACCGGTTTTAGTTAGTTGGGCAGGAATTACTCGTTCATGTGTAGCAGCCAGTGGAGCGCTTGCAATGTAAGCATCTTGTTGTTCTGGCGTAAGCTCAGACCAAGACGGAAACTCTACATCCCTAGCCAGACTTTCTGCTTCTCGGTCAATTTCATAAGCCGCTACAGCGTCCATCCTAGCGTCATACCTAATACCTTTACGCTTGGCATACCCCGATTTAACTGATTTATATTTAGCTAAATTATTAAGAGCTGTTTTAAACCGGTCACTTAAAGGACTGACCCCAGCTTTTTCTTGCCCAAGGGCATCAATAAAATACTGCCTCTCGTCAAGTGATAGGGCGCCCCACGTAGGTAATCCAGCACGGGTTCCGGTTGCACCTTCTTCACGAACTTTTTTAAAAGCTTCTACAACTTTGTCGTAAAAGCTTCCTATGTCCGCAACTTCTTGCTCGGGATCAGCCGCACCGCTTTCGTCTAAATATAGGGGTTTACCCGGACCAGTTGTTACTTCAGCGACAGAACCATCTTCCTGTAGTTGATAACGACGAGGACGAGGGCGGCTAATTGACTCCACATACTCTAGGATTTCACGAGGAACTCTACTTATTAAGCCATTTTCTTTGGCTAGTTTAACCTTCTGAATAAGCTTTTTATCTCTAGCAGTGTAGCCACCGACACCTATTGGCAGCGTATCCTTACCCCAAGTATTTTTTAAATCATTAATTAAAGCGTCAGCGTCTAATGAAGTGTCATCACCTGTCTTTCCGCTCGGAGTTGTACTAGTAGTAGTTCCAGAAACGCCCAGTCCTGCATCGTCAGGCGGTGTAGTTCCTGCGGGGGTTTCTGTTCCTGTGGGTCGCTCAGAAACCTGAGTGCCCGCTCCAATTCTAGAGTAGTAATTTCCAAGATCGACTCCAGTGGCTTTTGAAAGAGCCGCTAAAAGATTTTCAGTGTTTCTTTTACCACCTTCTAGGTCTATCCCAAGACCTGTAGACTTACCCGCTAACTTTAAAAGATTCCTAAACAAAAGCCCACTTGCATCTTTTACAGTGCCATCATTTAGCCCTTGTAGATATGCTGTGGCTTCCTGCACTTTTTCTGGACTAGGAGGCTGTGGTCCATCATGCTTTTTTATAGCTCTGTCTAAAAATTTAGTTAATCTTCCTAGATCTCTTTCTTTTTTAGGGTCAAGCCCAAGCCGCAGCGCGTAATTACGAAGATTTTTTATAGCCTCTGGTTCAGTTTCAGTAGCTTCTCCATCTCTTACTGCGGCTTTAGATATACGCTCAGGCAGAGTATTAATATAGTCTCTGACTTCATCAATTAGTTCTTCATCAATTCCTTCTAGTGGGTCTTTTTTCTTAGCGGTTTTTTTAACCTCAACACCTTCAGTCCCTACATCCTCAAACTCATCTCCTTCAGTTTCTTCAGTTACTGGAACAGCTTTTTGTCTAGCTTTGTATTCTTCTTCAGCTTTTAAAATTGCATCGTCAAGTTCTTTTGTCTTAGATTTAGCCCCCGCAGGAGTAGGAGACACAAGCCCTCGACCAGCACCTACCGCACCACCACCAAGTGAACCAAGAATAAGGTTTGCAAAAGACTCCTCACCAATCTCTTTTACCACTTCCTTGTCTATACCGACGTCGGCGGCAATCCCTTCCAAAAACTCTTGAGTGCCTTCTTCTGCGGCACCTACTCCACCCAGCGCAACAATTCTTCCGAGTCGGCTACGAATATTTGAAGTGAAGTAGTTATCTAACTTACCTGTGACCAGCTTGGCAGTGAAGACGCCTCCCAAAGCCCCTACCGAACCTTGTAGGAAAGCTGCCTGTTCTGCTGCTCGATCAGAGATAATTTTTCTAGCTTTTTGCTCATCAACCCCCGCATTACGCATATTTGCGTAGTACGAACTCATTTCCATCAGTTGCCCGTCAGACAAACTCTTAACGTACTCCCTTGCTTCGCCAGCACCTTCTCCTCCCGCCATACCTCCGCCTACTACAGCAGACGGAGTGGGAGCACCCTTAGTTATGACGGCTGTTGCAATAACGGGGGCTAAAGATCCTAAAACTTGAACCGTATGTGCTGCGTAGCCCTCTAACGTGGGGTCGTCACCAAAGCTTAATTTGCTAAAGTCTCCGGTTTTTGCGGCTTCAAGGAAGTTACCTTTTGGTGTAGAACCCTCTATTTTTTGCTTCGTTCTAGAACTCACGCTTTTACGTAGTTTGTCCGCAACATCCTTACCCTCTTCGGACAAGTATTCAAAAAACCTAGGGAGTTCAAATAAGCTTTTTGCCTCAGTAATAAACTTGTCGGTCGCAATTTTCCCTGCAAGCCGCTCTTCTTGTTGTTTACTCAAAGACGTACCAAACAAACTACGAACTAGTTGAACAGACTTATCTAATACCATGGGTATTAGAGGACCACGTTCGTATGCTTCTCCGCTAGCCACAGAAGAGGCAAAAGCTCTTGGAACTGCGATAGAGGCATCAAGTAAGCCTTGGGGTAGGTCAGCCACCCCTTGAATGGCTGGAGCAGCAAATAGTTTGCCGTAATCAGAAGCGTATTGCCCAACCGATATTGGCTCGTCTGGCGACGGCTCAGGAGTTGTAGATACGGGTTTACCCTTAGCAACCGGAGTTTCTTCCGCCGGTGCTGAGTATTTTAGAAACGGGTTTTCTTCTTCTTTTTTCTCTTCTTGAGAGGGAGCAAAACGAAGAAATGGGTTTTCTTCCTCTGGTTTCGCGTACTTTGCGAAAGGGTTATCCACTATAACTCCCTTTAGTTATCTGCTACTTACTTAGCTTTAGCCGGAGGTAAAACTCTATCTGCAGCACCGGGACCAAAGATCTCGTCAAATTGTTGCCTACGTAAAGGCGTGTTGTTATTTTTTAAGTCATTGATAGCGTCTTGTGGTGGCGCTGTTGGTTTTGGAGCAGCAGGGCTAGAAGAGCCAAGATCAGGATTCTCTTTCTGTAAATTTCTAAGTGCTGCCTGAAGATCAAAACCAGTAAAGTTTTCTGCACTCTTTAACTGTTCCGCATAAACATCTTGTTCATACTTTCTTGCTGCATCTTCGGCTTCTTTGGCAGTCCATGGTTTTTTCGTAGCAGGATTTATGCCTAAAAGCTCTAAAGAATCTTTATTTCCGGTAGCAGCCTGTTCAAGTTTAGCTAACTTACCCCCCGGTTTTCTAGCATTTTCTATTTTTAAATTAGCTGCTTCGTATGCTTTACTTGCAAAATTAAGAACAGCGTTAGTTGTTTTTTCTCCGGCTCGTTTAGACGCGTTAATTCTCATAATCGTGTCATTTATAGTCTCACCTGGTAATTTCATCGCTCTGGCAACGACTAACTCAGACGGATTATTAATCGCCATCGCTTGAATTTTTTCTCTGGACGCAGTTTCAGCAATAAGTCTATTTCTAGCTTGAAGCTCTTGAAGCGCTTGAGTAAATGATTTTTCATCCTCTGCACGGGCAGCAGCCTTAGCCGCAATTGCAGCTTTGCTCCGTGCTTCTTTAGCAGCCTCTTGTTTTTCAACGTCTCCCATATAACCTTCAACAGCGGGAGCCATTTTTCCTAAGTTAACACCAAAATATGGAGAATCCCCACTAAGCCCTAATAAACCAGCTTGAAGTATCCGTGCTCCCGTTTGCTGAC
>Ga0194115_10005654_pt1 | contig 12940 bp, 8 predicted proteins | sample TA2MahsurfametaG_3_FD_148656 | JGI IMG/M metagenome (GOLD analysis project Ga0194115, IMG submission 148656) | Freshwater microbial communities from Lake Tanganyika, Tanzania - TA2015002 Mahale S4 surface | ecosystem: Environmental > Aquatic > Freshwater > Lake | place: Tanzania: Lake Tanganyika...
ATTCATCATTTTGTACAGCTGGGACAGAGCTTCTGGGTTGTTTTTGTCTGGAGATAAAGATGGGAATACATTTTTCGAGGAGGGCTTAGAAATCTTTTAAATTTTTGTCAACAGAACTTCCACCTTGCATCTGATTATTATATTATTATATACAATACAGTACAGTAAAAGCATAATAAATTCAATTATTTCATCTCATATTTAAACTTTTATCATACGGTTTTTGAATAATAAATGTTTAATAATCTGTATCTTCATCATTTCATCATTTTACCAAAGCATATCTCAAATGATATTTTCCACCGATGTCTAAAATCTCAGATGATAGAGATTAATCTTCGCTGATGAATAATCTATTTTTTTTGCAGACGAACTCACTGTCATCGACTAATTGCTCATTGAGGTAGTATAACTTGTTATCCGTTGTCACAACGCCTACGCTGGACTCTGTTGCAAAGATTTTTCTAGCGTTGACTTCAATTGGGAAGAGAGTTGGCTGGAACTTGACATTCATTCCTGAGTAGAAAATTCTATTGCTTTAAGTCCTGAAGATAATAGAATTGGATGAGGCTTCAGCGTCAATAATCTTTTCATTTTTGTAGAGTTCATCATGAGTTCTTGCAAAAGATGATAATTCAAGATCACTCATAACCAAAGGGTTCATTCTGGCCCCAAAAATACCACCATTGTTGATTCCTCTGCAGTACAATCTACCATTATCTAGAAGAAGGATTATGAAAGAATCGATCGCAAAGAATTTTTTGATTCTGGCGTGTCTTTTGCTCAATAATGAGTTGACTTCTTATGATTCAGCTGGTCTGTCAAAAGATTGATTCCATTCTGGGAAATTTTACAATCCATTTCCCCATACGTAAAACTTTCCTTCTGAATCCAAAGCAGCTGAGAAGTCTCTTCCTGCTCCGATTGATACTATTTGATTGTTATTAAACACTTCGGGAGCTATTAAAGATGGTGTTCCTGTGGATTTATCAACACCTGGAAGGCCCAGGGCTCCTGAATATCCCCAGGTATAAATATGTCCACCTGTGGTCAAAGCCAAAGAATGTCGACTGCCAAGACTAAGTTCTTTAATATCGGCTTTATGATCAAATGTTACCTTTCTTGGCAACTACGAGTCGTTAGTTACTGAATGTCCCAACCTTTCATCATCTTCTAAACCGACTGTATAGACGTTATTATCTCGAGTAATGAAGCCTAGATGATATTATCCTGTTGCTACACTGACTATATCGTTGAAATTATTGACGAAACCTGGAACAAAATAATCTTCGTTGACTGCCCGACCCCAACCGTAAGTTGTCTGGCCCCAGGTCAACAGTGATCCAGGCGTAGAAAAAGCTCTCTTTATGATTTTTGAAAGCATCATAGATTAATTATTTATAATAAAAAAAACAAACTAAATAAATATCAACATATCAAATTAAATCCAATGATTTAAAGATACAAAATCATAAAAAGTCACAAAAATCAGGATATTAATTTAATTTCACATATTTACACGACTGCATTTTTGTCTTAAATTTTAAATTATGGAAATCCTGAGTTATAATTCGACATAATAACTATCCTTATTTGATTTGTCCCTTGTAAAAAAGATTTCCCATTGTTTTAGCGTGACTCGCCATGATAAACAGTCTCTATTTCTTTCCATTGTTCACAAACCCCATTTTCAGTCGACCCTATACAGTAAGTCCCACCCTAATAATGATTCATTAGCTTACTCACACTTTTTTTAATACTATTTTTGATATTTTTGAACAATTTACATCCAAATTAAGTCAAAAGGATCCCATCTTCTAAAATTTATTTATAGACCCCTTTGCCATTTTCTTTACTATAAGACTCTTACTAATTGTATACCAAATCTTCTAAAGAAAGCATTTTGTCTGTGTTTCCACTGATGTAAAATCCTATACATTTTTAATAATTGAATGAACTTTGGTCTTTCCAATTTTTTAAGTTTTGTCTGTCTGATGAGATAATCGTGATTTTGTCATGTTATAGGGATTATATTGTCACTTCTGTATTTTAATATCGACAAACCTTTAATTATGTTATATGTTACTTGGACTGGATATATTAAGTTTTTGTTTTAATCGTAGCATGCCACCCCGAAATGCATTATTATGGATTTCTTTGATCGATATTTCAGTGATATTTTGTATTTCTTCGAAGGGTCTATCTCATAATACCGATCCGACATAAGCTTCTTATCTCGACCAGAAACACTATAAACTAAATCTATTTATATTTTTTACATGTTTCGTTATTTTCGTGGCATATCTTCATTACTTATGGATATTTCGTACATGGATAGAAGAAGCTCACGCAGCCTTTTAACTGATCCGAAAGAGACAGAAAATATTCTTTGCGTTTTTGATCCACCCAAAAATGCGAAGATAGTTGTTTTTTGAATTTATAACCACCATAATAAGGCAAAATCTCCAGAATACTCTCCTAATTACACTTTTTAATAATCTATATCTCTTAGCTGCTCCGTCCCAGACATTCAGAACAAAAAAGACAGTCACTGAGATTCAATTTTTTATAACTTCCTTAACTCTTGGTTAGCCCTATGAAATTTATTACTTTTATCATCTTTTTCCATCTGGAATTCGGAATATTTAATTTATTTTTTGATAGGTTAGATTTCAAGATTGAGAGATAGGGTTTTAAAAAGTTTTATTAATCTTTTTGTTAGATCGAAAGGTTATAATTTGATGTTATGCATTGGTACAATTTATCTTTTTCGAAGGAGTCTTTATTGAAGGTATTTTCAGGCATTTTTGAAGGACTTTTATTGGTCAGTTAAAGCGGTTCTTCTTCTCCATTATAATGAAAAATCAAAGGAAAGATATCAGTTAATTCAACCCTAATATTTTTTTAGACATTTTATACAATAGTCAATGTTAAAGTTTCCTGTTGGTTGAGTAAATAATTCAAACCCTGATTACTTATCTGGGTCAAATCATAAAGTAGAGCCCTTTTGTATTCTGATTTATTATTCAAAATATCGATCATATTGCTATCCTAGCCGATAATGTATACGTTTCCCACATTTTAGCCGATTTTTTTATTGATACTATTCCAGACTTATTTTATTTGGACTCGATTGTCCGTGTTACAATATATCAATACGTTTTCTCTTAGAATCAACTGAAGGAATAAAATTTTGCTCAGATATGGGTATGACTAATCTTTTGCGATTTTTGAGTAAAACGAATGTAGATGATTTTCGCTGGGATTGCTCAATGGGACTATAGAGTTATGAGTATTCATGCTGAACAATGATTTTCCATTTGATAAGACATTCGATTAACTTTTCATTGAATTAATTTTTCGATTTGATTTTGTTTATTTTTGTTTCAAGTATTATAATCTTTATTAACTTTGTTATAAAAGTAGTTATATTGAATGATATATTGTTTATATAATAATCAAAAATTAGAAGTTTGATGATGCACCCCAAAAAAATAAAAGAAATCTCATCAAAAAAGATCGCACCCTAAAGATTAATCAAGTGTTACGTATGCAATACTCTTTTCAACACCCAAAATTAATATAGCGAACATATGTAACAACATCAAAGCAAATTAAATCGCACCAACATGTAGTAAATCCAACGAAAAACACAAGAATCGTTTAGAACCAAGAAGCAGCCGTCTAAAATATTGAGAATGACCAGCAATAACACCCCTTTTTAGACAAAAAATAAAAAATAGATATAATAAGATATTGTTCAGGTATAGAGATTTAATGAAAATTAGAGGGATTAAGAGGAAGAATTATCTATTGCGTTAAAATAGAGTCAAATTTTACTCTAAAGGATTGAGTTTTTGACACAGATCGAACAGGAAGAATAATAAGTTTTTTTGGCTTAGTAGAAGGAAGAGGAAAAGTCAGAGGAAAATGCTGATCGGATCGAGACTTAAAGAGATTTGTATCACTTACTCTGCTCGAAAGATGTAAAAAATCCTTAAAAATTAATTTTGCTAACAAATTTCTAGAACAAATATTTCAATAATTACCAAACCCAACTGTAACATCTCCTGAAACTGGATGAACTCTCGATAAACCCAGCTTCTGGTGACAAAATCCGACAAATAATAAAAAAGATTGTCCAGGATGTTTTTGAATAATTGTAAAAAATATATAAATAATAAACTAACAAGAAGAAAAAAGATTAGAGGAAACAGAGTGCTTTGGATTTTTGGATTGAAGAATCTAGTAAAGAAGTGCATTATTGTTCAGAATGTTACTCTCAGATAGAAATTGGATAGGCTTTTTATATTAACTAGGAAAAAATTGCATATCATGTCGAGTGTTTCAGGTAAATTTTTTAATGATTTTTAATATCTTTTATTTCAATTTTCAACAGATGAGTATAAAAAAAGGCTGAAATTTAACTATTTTTGTGTTAATATATATCTATGAAATGATCAGTATAACTTGCTTCTGACCTCCATCTGCATCTCAACATGAGAAAGATCATCTCTGGGTACCTCTCCGGATAAGTATATAATCATCATGTAAAACGCCTTGAAATTCCTATGAAACTCGCCTGTAGATCGAACCAAAGCCCTCCAATTATTCAAGCTCTAATTGATGTTATACTTGCCCAGCTCCTGAATAATCTCTTTTAACTCAGAATTGAAACACATAACTATCTATTTGTATTCTGGATTATTCGCTATTTCATCTCTGATTGAGGCTAATTTTTGTTATGCTTTTTTTAGGATCAAATATGCGAAAAGGACTGCGTTATTATCGTTGGATTTTATAAGATCGACTGCGATATGGAATCCTCTTGTTGCTTCTGCGTGTTCCTTTAGGATGATTCTTTTTGCACTCGGGTTTTCTGCGAATTATTGTTCATTTTGGTTTTGATTTCCTGAATTTCGGCGTAATGTGGATCCTGTATAGGTGGGCGAGGTGTTTCCATTCATTAAATTTGATGGTTCGTAGCCGTTTGGCTTTTTCTTCATGAAAGTTCCCTGACCAGAGGATCCAGAATTAGTTGGTGTTAAATTATTTTGTTATGACATGCTACTAAGTATAAAACATTTCATACTATGAACTGGGTGGGCTGTAAGCTTGTGTACTGGACAATAAATTCTCACTATTTTTCTTGCCAGAGTTATTATTATTATTGTTATTGACAACCTCTTCCTTAAGATATGGCACTCCTTTTGTAGATTCCGTCAATTTTGCCCCATCCAAATGCGTGCTGACATTGCTACTGATATCCTCCTCAACAAGTGATAGTCTTTCCTGTTTGTTGCCCACCAATTTACCCTAATTCGTTATGTTTATCTTCAAGAGTTACATCCACTCTATACGTTTCGTTGGATCTTTGGTCAATAATCTTCTCAGTAATTTTTTTGTTTATTATGTCACCTGTTATTTATTTGAAAATTCTAGCTAGGTTTACTTCAAGACTTCGATTAACTTTGGAATTGTTGTCGATTCAAACGGGCAAAATCCATATAACATCTCGTATAGGACGACTCCTAACGACCAAATATCAGCTTTTGTGCTATAGATTTAGCCTCTAAGGATCTCAGGGGCCATGTATATTGGCGAACCTAACATGGTCTTTGTCATGTTGGCCTTCTCTAAGCTTTTACAAAACCCAAAATCTCCCAATTTGACAACTCCACTATTAAAAAAGATATTATCCGGCTTGAGATCCCTATGCATAATATTATATTTATTCAACACCTGAAAAGCATCAATGAGCTGCTTGAAGATCAACAAAGCCTGTTTTTCAGCGATAACTCGTTCCTTCCTCAAAACACCCTCTAGAGTTCCACCGTTACAGTACTCATACACAAAGTAAAAATTGTTAGGGGTTTTGAGCATATCTATGTATTTTATTATGTGTTCGTGTTTTTAAATATTTGTTAGGATGTTTATCTCGTTAACTGTGCATTCTTACAATTTTTTGTTTTCTTTAAAACGACGCACCTCTATCACTTTTACCGCGTATTCTCTATTATCGTTTTTGTTTATTGCTCTGTATACCTTTCCGTATGCGCCTTCTCCGATTATTTAGTAGAGAGTGTAATTTTCAATTATGCGGACCATTTTCTTTATATAAACTTATGAAAAATGAAAAAAATAATAATTATATCAGAAATTTCAAAAGGATATCTGAGAAAAGGTGATTGAGTTTTTCTTAAAAATAATCCATATTTCTTTTATTCATTGAATTCCTTCAAAAACACTATAACACACTTATACATCCCACTTTTTCTTTAAGATTTTCAAGTCCTTTATCCCAATACAATTAATATATTATTTTTTCTTTATTTTATTAAATTAAATATTTTAATATTCCACCAATACATCATGGCTGATATTCAAGTACTTTTTTATTTATTCAGCACGAAAGATCCTTCCAAAAGCAAGACAACGTCTTCTTGAACAGTAAAAAATTACTCGCCAAAAAATCATCCTCAGGAGTTAGATATTATAAGAATGTCGGACTCAACTTTAAGACCCCTAAGGAAGCCATCGAATCTAACTATATCGATAAAAAATGTCCATTCACTTCGAACGTCTCAATTAGAGGCAAGATCCTCAAGGGAATCGTAATCTCAACTAAAATGCAAAGGACTATTGTCGTCAGACGGGATTATCTCCACTACGTCCCCAAATACAACAGATACGAAAAAAGACACAGAAACATCCCTGCTCACTGCTCCCCTGCTTTCACTGTCAAGGAAGGTGACATTGTCTTGATTGGATAATGCAGACCTTTGACCAAGACTGTTCACTTCAATGTTTTGAAAGTCACCCCCAATGAGGTTGTCGGAAACGTTAGAAAACAATTCATGTTGTTCTGATCATTTGTCCTATATTTAATCACTAAAAGGTCTTATTTAACATTTTTTATTTACTAAAAATCGTCAAAATTTATATAAAATAGAATTTGATTCACAAAATCGATTATTTTTCATGAGAAGAAGCCCGCAAATTATTTTGAAAATGAGAAAAAAGATGTAAAATAGATTGTTTTGTAAGATTTATTGATTAAAATATTTAATTAATTTAATATATTATTATTAATCGCCATCAATGAAGTTCATCGTCTCATAACAAGAACTCTAAATCCCAGAAGGAGTCACCGTCGACGTCAAGGCTAGATCAGTCACAGTAAAGGGAAAGCTCGGAACCCTCACAAAATCATTTAGACACACCCCCATCTAAATCAGAAGACAAGTCTCATAAAAAACTAAGAAAAACTCTATCAACTTCAGAATGTGGCTTCAGAAAAAGAAGAGAACCGCAGTCTTGGGTACCGTCAGAAGCACCATTAGAAACATGATTCAAGGTGTTACCGTCGGCTATAAATTTAGAATGGTACTCGCTTATTCCCATTTCCCAGTCGTCGTCAACATCCTCGACAACGGAACCGTATATCTTTTTTTATTTAGGGAGTCGAAATTAAGAACTTTTTGGGCTTCAAGTTGAACAAGAGAATCGATGCCCCCAAGGGAGTCACTGTTGCCAAGAAGGAAGAATAAAAAAATAACATCACTGTCCAAGGCATCAACCTTGAAGACGTCTCTCAATTCTGTGCTAGAATCCAACAGGCCACAGTCATCCAAGACAAGGATCTCAGAGCCTTCCTCGACGGTATCTACGTCCAAGACGCCAGATTGTAATTTACCGATTGATCAATATTTAAACATATATCTTCAATCCTCTTATCATCTAAAAACATCTTCCATATAAATCTTTAAATCATGCAAAAAACATAGGATAGAACAAAACTAAAGAAAGATATTTATTATTTATTAAATTATTCAAAATCATGATCATCTTTAATCAGAAGATGTTAATGGTAGATTCATTCACTTGGGTCAAAACCTCATAGACGTTGCTCTCTCCCCTTTCTCTAAAAATACTGCCTTCTTTAGGATTCTTGAAGAATTTCTACAAATTGTTGAACATCTTGACATATTGGGCCAATTTCGCATTCGCATCATCTCGGTCTTTGTTAGATTTTTATAGTCTAGAGTTCAAAAGAGACACTTCGTTGCTTCTGCTTTCTTAGAATTCTGATAAAGTTTGTTTTTGTTGGGCTATGAGCTTATCTAGCTTTGCTTTTAAGCTTTTTGAGAGCGTTTACATCTCTTTGGAGTGATTGCTTTGCTCTCTGCTGAGATTTTGTTCAAGAACCTTTATATTTTTCTGAAGGGCTTCGATTTCTAACCTTAAGATCTTTTCTTGATCTCCAGCCTGCGATGAATTTCGTGCCAACTTATCCTTCAACTCTTATCTTTCCGTCTACAGCTCCTTATTCTTTTTGTTCAAATCCGTGATAATATTGTTAGCCTTGGTCTTATACTCTGCAAAATTAGCTCTCTCCGTGGCCAGATCCTTCTGAGTCTCATTCAATTATCTCTTTGTTCTTTCCAACTTATCACTAACCTCTTCAAGCCTAGTCTGATATTCTTTTTCTTTCAAAGCAAATTCTGTTCGACTTCTATCGATCTCATTCTGCTTGGATTTGATTTAAGATTCTAGATCATTGATGTTCTTGTTGAATTGATTTACTCTTTCATGGTAGGAATCGCTATCTCTAAGTAATTTATCCGAGAGGGTGTTGATTCTTCTTGATAGGTCTTGGTTTTATGTTGTGTATTTCTCCTGTTGGACCTCTAACTTATTTTTTAGGGTATCGATCTCAGCTCTAAAGGCAAGCTCTCGTTCTTCTTCTTGGATCTTTTGTTATTTCTTATCGCGGATGAGATTCTGGATCTATATATTTTTATCCCGTAGTAGCCAATTTAACTTGTCAATCTCTGCGATCAAGGTTCGAATTTCATTGACATGCCCATTGATGAGATCACTTGTATCTCTTTTCTGGAGATCTTTATATTTGACCTAAATATTGACCACTTAACTTCTATTCAGCTCTTACAACTTCAGAATCTTTTCTCTTAAAGAGGCATTTTCTGATTAGACGACCTTCAATTCTTGTTAGTAACGGTGTCTGAGGGCTTTATTATCTGCCAGTTGGTTTTAAAACTCGTTGCTTTTGTAATCATTGGCGAGTTTTAACTTGTTGATCTCATCAGAAAGTAGTAGGGTTTGATTTGCATAATTTTTCTTTAAAGTTTCAATCTCCACGTACTTCTCAGTTGTATTTCTCTATTTCGTGTACTAAAGCTCTCTCTCCATGTCGTGGTTTGTACGATTCATAAGATTTTTCAATCGATTTTTTTATTATTAAAACTTGATCTAACTCACTTCCTTCTCGTTGATAAGGTCATTACACCTTATGCTCAATATATCGAGTTCTTTTATCTTATCTTCCAGCATAAATTCTAACTTTTGGATGTGGGATTCATAGAGCTTGTTACTCTCCAACCTTTACTTCTTCAACAATTCGATTTATAACTCAAGACTTCGATTGATTTAGGACAGTTGGGTCGTTTTTATCACGTCTCTTTCCTGGAGCTGGAGGGAATTTGTCTTAGTTCGTTACAATTCGTATCTTCTTTCGCCGAGTTCTCGGGCTAATTGGTCATTTTCGTGGGCTAAAAGACTGTTTTGTTTGATGAGACTTTCAACTTTAGACTCTAATTCGTCTGTTTTTCGTAACTTTATGTGCAGAAGCGATAATTCCTCATTCAATCTTCTGATTTCTGATTCGTTCCTAAGCACATTTTTCAGGTGGATTTAATCTTCTATGATCTCCCTCTCAATTCTTTGGGGTGACCTTCTGGAATATCCCGTCGGGGACTCTCTGTAGTACGACATGACAGTTAGTCTTTGTATATTTTAATTTAATATTATATCATCCAATGAAAAATGAATCGCTCTAATAAATTACAAACTGATATATGAAAACTTAAGAAATTCATCTGAAATATTCGTTATTTGATTCAATTCATTCAAAGACATATATTTCAAAAAGAATGATTCATAATATATTAGAATTTCATCTAATAATCACTATATCTCCTTCTTGGTTCAAATTCTTTTCATCCATTTCTTCTTATTGTCATTTTACTTTTTCACAGGAACTGTAACATTTTCGGGTTTTTCCTCTTACACCTCTACCTTCTGCTTGTTCGCGTTCTATATATCATATGAGAGAATACATTTTCTAAGGTTTTGAGCTATTTGGGTATGGCGTACAACTCTGTGATTAATTTTGCGTGTTTGAAGTATTATTCATAATTTTACATGAAGACCTTACCCGCCTGTTCATTCAGTGCACTTTCTGGGAAGGGTACAATCAGAAGACATTTTATGACTTAGAGGATATTGTACAGGGACCATGCTGCTGGGTTCCAATCTTTCTTTAGGGTATTCACACAGATTTACCCTTTCTACGAAACGTTGGGATGGAATATTTTAGTAATGAAATATCCTATATTGAGTCACGGCTTACCTTTGGGCGGATTGTTTGGGAAATCATTTTCGACTGCGAGCTTGCATCTGAAGAGTCCTCCCTCGTAGGGAGTTCCGATGGGTCCTTAGATTTCTGCCTGAATATCGGTGATATCGGACTCATTGACTATCATTTTGACGCCTACCTTTATCTACAAACACTTACAATCTGGGCTTTTTTTGGTGCATTCCTGGACCTGCTTGGCCAACATTATCACGACTTTCTGATTCATCTTTTTTTATAGTTCAGTTAATGTAAATTAATATATATAACAAGCAATTATCCAATCAAAGAATATTCATTATATCAAAAATATAGAGAAATCGATGGGATTAAAGAGAGAAATCTATGAAAATAATGAGAAAAGGAAGATATGTTGTATTTGACTGTTTTATAATCAAAAATAATAATTATCAGATCATCTAAAATTTCTTTGCTGGCCTGGAATCACAACGTTTGGTTGATTATACGTAACTGGTCTATTTTGGTTCTGGTACATCACATACTGACCCTGTGGAGGTACGTTGCTGTATCTCTGTTCTACATATTGAGTGGTATGAACAGGGGCGTTGTATACTACATTTTGCTGATAGCCCACGTTTCTCTGAGCTGGATAGGATGGCCTGTAATTGAGCTCGGCAGGTGGCGAAAAGGGCTCCAAATCCATGATCTGAGCCTCATAAGGAGCCAAAGAAGTCATGATTTGACTGCACTTGCTCCTCTCTTCAGGGTTGAGTGCCAACATTCCACAGACAACCTTGAACAAGAAATGACTGTACTTATCCTTGAAAATATTGAGCAACCTGTTCAAGTTATTCTGCTTAAATTGATAAGGATCTCTGGCGTAGAGAGAGTCACAGTTTTAGAGGGTGCCACTCGAGAGGATAATCAATCCTATGCTGAAAACTTCAGCAAGACAGGGATCTACATGAGAGGGATAAGCTCCTTTCTGGATCATGTCATTGTTTATTTATTCAGGGGCCAGATATACTATCTTATCCTTATTATGGATGTTTTCCACAAGACTGTCATAGCTGTTGAGTTATCCAGGCAACGAGCATGAACTTATTATTTTCACCTGACCATTCTAGTTGATCAGGACGTTCGAAGGGTGGATGTTTCCTATTTTCTTTTTGAAGGTTTAAAACTTCTGCCCTGCCCTCACGATGTTGAAGAGTAAATACCAAATTTCAGTCTACAAAAAGTCTTTTCTCAACTTTTGTCTGTTTTAAATTTCTACTTAGAGGGCAAACTAGTAATATTCGTAGGTCAGCTAAAATCGTTAAAGATGTACCTGAGCAATTCCTCCCGATCCACACAGTCCAACTGGCACGAACTCCTGCTTAATCGGCAGGAAAAGCACTTCTTGAGTCTCTGAGTCAAGGATCTGTTCGATGCTCTTGGACCACTCTTTGTAATGTTTTTAAGATTCGACGGATCGTTTCAGGTGCATGACTTGCGTGGTTTATTATTCATCATTGCTGTTGGCGATGGTCTCTTCTAGTTTCACATGACCGAGTCTCACATGTTCTATGTGGTCTTCTTAGGATTTAGGGTTTGATTGGCTGCCTCCCATTATATTATTATTATAAATTTTTGAAATATCAAATCATTGTAACTATTAACTTTTGTAAAATAATCGATCGAAAGATATCTATTGAATCAAATAAATGAGAATCAAGTGAGGAATTTTTCTTCTCTACAAAACAAATAAAAGATAAGTTTATTAAGTATTCAAAGGCTTTCTTATTTAAGATAGTTGGCATGTATCTATATAACAAAAAACTGAGAAACCTGAAATAAATTATTATAATTCTTAAAAAAAATCTATCAAAAAAGACTCAATTATTTGTATCGAAGTTTCAGTTGGCGCCTATTTGATTTAATATTGACGAAATTCTTTTTAAAGAATAATTGAACAAATTCAGAGAAATCATTTGTGATAATTGTTTAACATTTCATATAGATTTTCGATTATTTAGCCATCTATTTTCATTCTAGGATTGCAGTCGAAAATAAGATCATTATCGGTCAAAAAAACTTAGATTTTGTGGTTTATTATCAAATCCTAAAAAATTTGTAAACTTTGTTTGTCTATTTAGCTAAATAACTTTGTACATCCATATTTTCCATCGTATCTTTTCATCTCTGACAATCTTCTCATGTATTACAAAGGAACTTTTTAAGGTTAAATCTAATTCAACTTTAACATAGCACTAAACTTAGCTGGAATTGCCTCTTTGCTTTATAATATCTTTTTAAATACCTAATTTTTGAAGTAATTCAGCAGTGATTCATCAGTATTATTCTTTTTCAGTATTTCAATATCATACATACATTAATCGATGGTCTTTAGAGAAAAATCTTGTTAAATCCAATAATTTATGGTTTCTTTAAATGGCAACTCTCCTTTTTCTTTAATGTCTTTGGCATGAAACTCAAGAGTCTTTTAAAAGATTCTTTTCATTTAATGCAGCTCTTTGTTCTTTATGCCTAAGTATTTAGTTT
>Ga0194115_10005656_pt1 | contig 12938 bp, 11 predicted proteins | sample TA2MahsurfametaG_3_FD_148656 | JGI IMG/M metagenome (GOLD analysis project Ga0194115, IMG submission 148656) | Freshwater microbial communities from Lake Tanganyika, Tanzania - TA2015002 Mahale S4 surface | ecosystem: Environmental > Aquatic > Freshwater > Lake | place: Tanzania: Lake...
TACTTTGGAATCAAGAATCAAATATGTTTAGGAGCAAACGGAGTGTTGGGCTCTGTCCACATGGTTTTGAATTTGTTGGTTGCGATGACGAAATAGTGTGGACATCATCACACATCGGTCGTCTGAACGAAGATGTCAGAGCGTTACAAGAAAATGCAACTATTGTGTATGATGGAAGGTCATCGCGGATTTTCGTAGTATGCACATACATCCACAACTAGTGTCTTTCATTGCCCCATCACGCTTCAGAAAAATCTCCTTTTCCCAAACGCTCCCATCATTTCCAGAAGGGCTACCGACAATAGGGAAAGCGAGTCGTCGGTTCAAACACACAACGCTTCGGACCACTCGTATTCAAAAGAAAGTAGAAACTGAAAAGCACATCGTACGCTGGCTGCGGTTTCTTTCCCTAGTTTCTTTTTCGTTATTCTCTTCTCTAGTCAGCCCGATGCATGTCTTTCCCATTCCGAGGGATTCAGTGTCGTCGTACATGGACGAGACCAAGGCAGCAATCGATTCCTGTGACTCTTATGTTTCGTCCGACTCGAATGGCTCCGACATGGAACCACCAAGCGTATTCACTGTCGAAGGTGGTTCAAACTGACAGTAGCGTATCGTAGCCTTGTCAAGATTTCTTTTTCCTGGTTACTTTTTTCGTTATAATGGATGCCTTCCCGTTTCCAAGAGAGGACATGCAATGTGAATCACACCAACTTAGCATACTCGATTCCTGTGACTACAAGGTTTCGTTCGACTCCAATTGCTGTCGGGGAGGCACTTCTCTTGTGATGACCCTACGTCATCTCGTGAAAAGGCCCAATCACGTAACGTACAGGGGTCGCGGTAAACGCGAACCGGTTCGGTAAACGGCTTGGAGTGAACATTTCACATTCACTGCCCCCGCTCAATTCACTCTCGGTGAACTTTCGTGACATCCATTCTTTTTTACCACCTCTCCACACTCTCCAACTCCGTCAAACACAGTAATTTTGTCGTTCAAGTCGCGGAATTTCCGTTCTTGTTTTTCTCTATCATGGGACTCCCTTCCATCATTTCTCCAACATGTGACAGTGAACTTTTGTTCTTTTGTCGAAGTTACATGTTCCTAACGACGGGAGCACTATTATCGGCACATTCGTTCGTCGCCGTATCAGCATCCCTACTAGCAGTATATACATTACTACAAGATTCTTCTTCGTATGAATCATTCAATTCTCAAAGACGTCTTGATGCTACCCTATTGGACCGATGGTTCGTCCTTTGCAACTTATCGACTTTAGTAAGCCTTTTGGGCTGGTTCCTGATTACACTATCTACCTTTCAAAAGGACGAACGTCGATCCTATGTGACGTACTTTTTTGGATGGACGATGCAGAAGCTATGGGGACTTGCAATCGGCTTTATCTTGATGGAAGATTTGAAATTGATTATTGGTCGGACTTCCGCGGCGCGTACCCGATTTCGTGACGGGAAAGCAGAGACGGAAAAGAATATGTCCGAACCGGATCGGAATAATACGAAGAAGAGTAGTAGTAGTAGGAAATCAAATGATGGGAGACTTGGTCGGTTAGAACGGACTCAATCGGCATTAGCATTGATATGGCATGAATTACGGATTCGGATTATTCAGGGACGGAATTTAACTCCCATGGATCATGCCTTTGTCTTCTTTGGACGACTTGTCACATCTGACCCATACGTACAGGTATTCTACGGACAAAAATGTTTTGGAACGACACCCTATATCTCAAAAACCTTAAACCCCGTATGGCCTAAAATGAAAAGTACCTTCCGTATGGCAGTCCTACCAAGTTCGTTGGAGGTCATTCGGAAGATTGAATGTCGGATCTTTGATTATGATGCATCGTCAAGTGATGATAATATGGGGACTGTCCGTATCCCTATCCCCACAACGACGAATGAACCTATCCGTGGTTGGTATAGTGTCGGGAAAGGTTTTGGTGAAAGTTTTTGTGAAGGTGCCAAGGGAGAATTGTTTGTAGAAGTCGAAGTCGTCGGCCCGTGATGACGATGAAAATTGAGATGAAAAGAGCGATAGAAACATTCGCATTTACAAGGAGAGACAAATCGATGGATCGTGGTGCATAGAAACATAAAGTTAGACTGAATTTTGTACACACTTGGATGGGTCTATCACTTCTTTTTGCCAATTAGAGATGTTCGGAACAAGTCGGCAATTACCCCACGAAAGAACGAACGTAGAAGATACCTGGTGGTTCGTAAAATGCGTTCGAGATTGATAAAGTCCTTTGTCTGTTCCGAAACATGGTGTTCGTTCTTTGTTATGATCATTAGCCTTCTATTGTTAGCTTTATCGTCGTCTTGGTTTCGTAGCTCTAGAATGAAGAGGTTATCCCCATGTCGTTTTGTTCAATTATGGATGTGTAAGTGTGTCCATGGGAGGTATGTGTGTGTGTGGGTGGGTGAGTGTGGCGCCGGAATGGTCTTTCTTTGTTTTTTTCATTTCCTTGAGTTTTTCTGCTTCCGTTCCTTTTTCTTTTAGGGAGACGCAGAATGAGGAGGATCAAAGTCGACACATTCATCCAAGGTTCCATCCTTTCCCAAATAACACTCTTCATCCAAATCCATAAAGAGATGATTATCCATCTCCTCCTTGGTGTTCTCCTCCTTCTTCTTTGTCAAGGTAGGCAACACACCAAAGGCCTTGGCCAAGAACTCGGGTAAACCGGCAAAGGGTGATGACGACGGAGGACTTCGAACGGCATTTCCAACGGCAAGAACCCGGGAGGCAGGAGCTGTATGGTTGTTGTTATCGTTGTTTGTTGGAGAGAGAGAGAGAAAAATAAGAAAAAAACACCCACAAGTAACAGCAAAGAACAGATGAGGCCTTCTCACATCCACATTATTTGGAACATAACGATCGGTCCAAAGACCAAAGGACGGGACCTCAAAGAAACGTACCATCAAAATCAATTTCATTATCGACTTCCGCATTCAATACAAAGGCATTACCAGGAGTCGGAACGACAAGGAAACCATGAGTCGTCACGGTAAGAGAAGCGAGAAGGAGAGCCGTAGTAGTACTAGAGATCTTCATTCTTTGTTCTTTTCAACAACGATGTTTCAAAATCTGACAACACAGTGAAGCAAGAAGAAAATAATGGATGAAATGACGAGAGGAGAAGAACCCAAGATGAGCGATTTGGAAGGGATTCGACATTCGGAGATGCAAGAAGAAGAAGACGACGGAGACTCCTCTCCCCCATCATGTCCAGCTGTCGTTGGATATGAAAACCAGATGATTCCATCCAATCGGTGTCAAAAAGTTTGAAACTACAAACTGCCATGAACGAAGCGTGAACAGCTGCTGCCCAATTGGGAGTGCCAAGAAAACAGGGAAGTGATACTTCGGGGGAAGTTGCTAGGGGAGAGAGGAACTTGTCTAGTTTCTTCTCCCGTTTTGACCGTGACCCAAAAAGTGGCCCGTTACTTTACTGCCTGGCATAATAAGTATAAACAACCGCTTTGCCCAAAACAGTAAATAGAGATGACCATATTTCCCGACAGTAAATTCCGTTTGTCGGAAACGATGGACAAGTGGAGTTTCTTGTTGTGACCAAGAAAGCCCTCCTACAGTGATCCGCTGTGGCCTGTGATCGACAACCGTATTTCCTTTTACCGTTAATTGTGATGATCACGACCACCGGAACTACCGTATTACTTCGTTGAATTCGGGTGGTGAATAATCGTCCGATTTCTGGGCTTCTAGTACTAGAATTCATGTTTGCCCGACAGTACTAGTGGAACTCGGAATCTGAAATATATCGGCGAGACTGTTGGATGTTTGGTCGTGAGTGTAATCCTGATGACTATTGATCTTTCTGGGGTTCTTGACCTTGACAAGAATATTTGTCGGTCATTTCATCCCCGATGTGGGATAGCCAAATTCACGTAGAAAATGGTTGAGCAGATTGGGGAGGGCAAGAAAAATGAAGATAACAACTATGGGGTGAAGGAGGCGACACCTGATTTCAGTAAAGTATATTTATTGACAGTGAAAGTCAATTTTGCAGAATCCTCTCGTTTATGACAAAGGCGATATAGTTTTTCGCATTATAGCCCCATCGTTTAACTATTTTCCAAATATCACACTACAATAGGACCCAAAGAGCAAAAGTCACCCTCGAGTAGCTCTGGCTGGGCACTAGTAGAAACTCCTCAATCTCACTCGCTTTTTTACCGTACAAGAAGCCACAATCTCCAAAAAAAGGAACAATCGAGTAATAAGCATGATGAAGTTAACTCAATGGGCATCGCCTTACCTACTCCTACTACCACTACTTCTACAGTGGCCAACCTTGGCGTTTGCCAACAAGAAGACACTACTACGTTCGTCCCCTCGTGAGATCGATCAGGAGGTAGAACATGCCTCCTCGTCCCCTCACGGAGAAGAAGGCGATGGTAGTCATCATCATCACCATCATCATCATCATGAGGCGCACGACGTGATCCAAGAAGAAGATGAAGGAATCGTCTCTCTCAACATGGAGCGAGCTCTCCAGGCAACAAGTCGAAGTTGTTCGAACGTCACCCAATGGGACGATATCATCGTTCTTGAACTTCAATATAATCCAAGCAGATGCTTCGCGGTGCTAATGGACAACCGGGTGTATCGCCGTGAGGATAACCTATTTGGAATTGAGCAGGTTAAGGGGATTGTCAGGGCCTTGGAGACCACGTATGTATTGACATACAACTGGATGCAAGGCCAGAGCAAGAAACTCGGAGATTATTGTATGCATTGTGACCCATATGCACGCCTTGTCACGGGCGCTTCGGTTACGAAAGTGAGTAAAAGAGTCAACGCACCCATCCTTGCATTCAAGATGAAAGTGACATACACTTGTAAGGGCTGCGCCACAGTGATTACGGATGTACCGGCCTTTGACATTCCGAGCCTCGTCCAGAAAGCCCCGGTTGTAGGGAATTGTGCTTGTACCACGATGATAGGGAAGAACCTTACTCGCGCCCCACATGAAGCCGAATTCAACACTCAATACCAACAGGTTATTCAATCTATTGATAACCAATGTTTCCCAACAGCATCTCGCTGCGGCTATGGGACGCCATTCACTCTGGACATGTCGATCACAGTTGATGTTGCGGGATCACAGTTGGATGAGGCCCAAAGGACACAGGCCGTCGAAGCCTTTATGAGAGCATCGAATACTGTCTACGTTGCGACGCAGGGAAATTGTCAACCCGAGTTTCGCCGATTGGAAACCATCCAATCGCATGAGACTACTATCGTCCTGCGCCGACTGGACGAAGAAGAAAAAGGTGTTTCAAATGGGGATTTCCGTAACGACGATTCTGGTCGAGCTCTTCAGAAAAGGACAAGAATGTCCCTCATGGTGAAAGTGGATGGTATGTGCAACGGATGCACCGGTAAGACTCACGTCGGCAACAGAGCGGACTTCCAAAGGATCGCACCAGAAACTGGAAAATTCCGTCGATTGCAAGAACAGGTGGAAGAAACGTCGAATTGTTATTGTCCCCTTGGATTGACCGTTGCCACAGAACCTCCAGGTCGTAACACATTGATGCGTCTGTTCCAAGAAGAGCTTGACCGAATCAACAGTCCGATCAAGAAAGTGACCGGTATGGTTGAATTATCTTCTGGCGGGCGGAGAGTCTGTCGGCTCCAAGCGGGAACGCCCGTTCCACCTCCACTAGATACCGAAAATATGACAGAAACTTTGAACGATATTCCCGACCCCCCTTCGACATGTCCAATGATCAAATTGAAATTTACGAATTTTTCGAATCCCATGGCTCGTTGGTATGGGCAATCCTCTACTTTGCAGGGAGGAGATTACTTGTTCGATCAACTTTGGTGGACCCATGGGGTCAAGGTATCAGCTCGTATTAGACACGTTGCCCATTCTAGGCGTACCGATCCTTGGTTTCTTCACCAGTATCACCAAAACGTCTCGCCGTGGTCTACAAAACGGGAGGCTTTTCCCTCGTCTCCTAACCCATAGCGATGCGAGATTGATATTTGTAGATACCTGGTGTTTCTTTTCTCCTCCTAAGACCATCATGATGCCGGAGTCCTTCCGTTTCCCCCTCATGAAGGAACAGGATAGATGCACTGATTGTATCAAGAAAGAAACAAACGGAACGAAGACCTTATCGATCCGTAGTTTTTTACGTCATTGAAAAATGTTCCGTCAACCTTTCAGTGTTTATTTGTGATCCTTCTTTCGACTCCAACAACCACAACGACGACAAAACCACCCCTCCCAGACGGGACTCTCGATAGTAACTGCTCAAATAGTCGCCCTCCCCCCCCCGTTTTTTTTCGCAAGAAAAAATTGTTGTACCTATCTGTTTTGTGTGTGACGCACTTCTTTTCGGATCGTTTGGGATTTCTGTCTCTGGCTCCCAATATGAAAAAGAAAAAAATGAAATACGACTTTTTTACTGGCTAGAAATCTCCATGGATGAGACTTGAGAGAAATGAAAATCTGTGACAATGAAAGCTATCTCCACTTGTGTCTTTTGAAAAAAAAATGTTACAGTCCATGGCAGAAATTTCCTCCTTCCTTCCTGACCTGAAGGGAAAAAAAGGGGAGCGGTCGGTTGAGGACAATGACGGGGATTTAGACATCAAATCTACTAGAGTCTTCTTTCCTGCAAGAGTTGGTGGATTCCATTTCGAGGGAAGCGGGTTCCAAAAAAAAAGACACAACGGACGGTGGGCCATCGTTGTGATGGTGGTGGTGGTAGTGGTGGCAGTGCCGAAAAAAAATGGTCTCCGACACATGGATGATTTGATTTTGTCGACTTGTCGATTTAGTCTTGACAATATTATAAGTTAGAAACAAGGGCCCGGAGATTGCTATGCATGAGAATATCGTACCGTAAACCAAAACCCATGATGTGGCTATGGATAAGGTAGGGAATGGAACGGACGGTGACATGACTACGGCCTCGGTGCATATCGGAGCCAGCGTCATTGTTGCAAAGGCATGGAGATGAATGACTACCTCGACTACAAAGTGCCCTCTTACTACGACATCGTTTCATAGGTATAGCACGTACATACTCTTCCTAGCCTCAAAGTCACGACTCGTTCCTAGTCGCAGTTCCGTAGGTTCCGGGCTTCCTTTGCTTCCTGTGTTGACTGTGATTTGATGAGGTCTTGATCAAAATATGAATCATATCGGATTCACTATGCCAGCACCTCATGGAGTCAACGATCAACCTCGTAGTGGAGGAGAGGGCGAAGATTCTTCTTCAAGGCCTTTGCCACCATCCTCCAAGTCACCTGGTGGTGGTTTTCCTCACGTCTCATGGTTGTCGCAGTACTACTGGTGTTTATGGAAGAATGGTTTGCTCCTTTCTCGTCGGCCATTCATGTTATGCCTTGTGTTGTTGAGTGGTGTGTTTTCCATGTTCGTCTCTTGGAGGAATGGTAGGGACCCAGGAAATGATGCCGTGTACCCTCCCCCCGAAGCATTTACGGAATGTGGGACCGTTCGAGAGGAATGGATAGATACGCTTTCTGAAGACGCTGAATGGAGAGTGCAGTATACATCAAATGATAGGTGGTCATATGGAGTCCAAGTCGAGTACATGATTCTTGGTGGGGTCCTCCATGGGATTTCTGCCTTTGTCGTCGTTCGGAGTGAATTCAAGTCGGACCTTCGTAGTATGCTTCGGACAGTCGGTCTTCGAGAAAGTGTATATTGGGTAGCTTGGTATACACCCTTTGTGATGATATCGGTCTTCAGCTCACTGCTGGGTATCATGACTGTCAAGACCCTACCGGGGCATGTCTACGAGGATGTCTTCCTTGGCGGAATCTTCCTGTCATTGTTCCTTCTGAATCTGTCCTCGATTGCCTTGTCATTCTTTCTGGCAGTCGTGTGTGGGTCGGGTGGAAGACTTTGTGGTCTTGTAGGATGCTTTGTGATGATTTTGTTGGCCTACATCCCCTTTGAAAACACATCCACTAGTTGGTCCGGGCATGTCACAGGTGAACTTTTCTGGGAATACAAGACCACTGAAACACGGCTCCCTAACCATCCCACGAATAGTTCATGTTTTTTCCCCATCGTAAACGAATTTCAAGGAAAATGGTCCAAGACAGAGGAGGAACGGAAAGCTGTTCCCCCCAACGATATCTTTATTGGCTGGTAAGTCCCCATACAGAAATTACTTTCAACAAGGAATAAACGACATTTGGCGGGGCTGACATTTTGCTTCAGTTACGTTAGGCCATCTTGGACATATACTGTATGGAAAAGGGAGGAGCCGCTATTGCGCAGTGTTATGTTCTTTGATCCTTACTTTCATTTCATCCACATCTGGGGGAGTTTTGTCGGCTTTACTTCAATGCCCAATCGTCAGTTCACATACGACCAGATGTTTCTTTCACAAGACGATCTTGCGATTGCTGCACTCCCATCCCCACCGAATCCGAATATAACTCGAAACCCGAGCTTCGCAAAGCAAGGATCTACATTGATGGTGCATTATCCACCTTCTGGCTTTTTTTCATCATCCTGCCCATTGGCACCCCGAAAGGACATTCCTGAGATGTGCGAAGATCGGCGCTGTGAATCTGATCCAGTACATGGTTTGATGACGCGTTGTCAGAATATGCATCATTGCGAGTATGCTCTCAATCCAGGTCCGCTAGTGGGAGGTCCATCTGCGATGGATTCGGTCGGCTATTTGGTCGCGTTGTCATTTGTTTACCTACTCTTGGCTGGATGTTGGGCTACCCTGTCTTCGTACGGCAGCACGAAGAGTGGATGGTTCCTCTCCTTTCTCCTTCCTAGATATTGGCGCAAAGAGACATTGGAATATACTGGCCTTCCGGCTGACGGCGACGATGAAGATTCCGGTGGCGTGATTGTTGAAAATGTACAGAAATCGTATGGGAGCCTTCAGGTCCTTCGGGGCGTCTCATTCCGAATGATCCCTGGACACGTAACTGCCTTAGTTGGGCACAACGGAGCCGGTAAGACAACTCTCAGCAATATCCTATGCTGCGACACACCTTTGACTAGCGGAAATATCCGTGTATTCGGTCAGTCAGTAGTCAACAACCCATCCCATGTACGAAAGATGGTGGGTATCTGCCGCCAGGACGACTACCTGTGGCCTGACCTCACGGGTAAGGAACACTTGAAGCTCTTTGCAGGCCTTCGAGGTGTTGACTTGACATCGTTGGACAGGACAATACAACAGTGGCTCGTGAGTGTCGACTTGGACAAGGTTCAGAATGAATATTCCAGCGGTTACTCGGGAGGAATGAAACGGCGATTATCGGTGGCTCTCGCTACGATCGGCGATCCTCCATTGATTGTGTTAGACGAGGTAAGTCAGTCCGATGATGACATGTTGAATCCAGACGCCTTACCCTACCCGACACTGATATATCCCCTTACTCGACTCATCTTCAGCCGACGACCGGGATGGACCCAGTAAGGTACGTGAAGACATCTTGACCATGTGGAGTTGAGTGACTGCCGCGTACTCCATGCGGGATACCTTACTTTCGGTTATGTTTTGTCGACTGTTTCCAGCCGACGGTTTGTATGGAGGCATATAGAAGCCATCAAGAAAGATAAGGTGATCTTGCTTACAACGCATGCTATGGAAGAAGCTGACCTACTTGCCGACGAAGTTGCAGTTATGAAAGAAGGAGAGCTGGCTGCGTTTGGATCACCATTGGAACTCAAGAAGGCATACGGGTCCGCACTTCAGTTTTCTCTTTTGGTGGATACATCGAGAACCAGCGAGATAGAAGGTTTCATCCGGGAGTTTTTTGAAGGGAGACAGGCTTCGATTATAGTTGAATCTTCCAAGGCCGGTACGATAGTTGTGAAGATAGCTGCGTTGAAGGACACAGAGGACGCTGAAGGAATCGAGTTGAAATCGTTGACTGACTTTGTGCATTGGCTTGACAGCGAGGCGTCTGCAGTCTCGGAGTATAGCTTTTCGAACAGCTCCTTGGAGGAGGTTTTCCTCAGAGTCACAAAGGATCATGCTCGGGAAGACGACGAGTATCAGGAACGGTTGCAAGACGAGGATGCCTCTGTCAATGTTGACGACGAGCCTTTCCACCTAGATGCTGGGTCAACCTTCGATCATCTGAGTAGGTTCAAGGCCGATTTGGCATGGTGGAACCAGGCGATCGTGATATGGAAGTTCCTCCTAACAAGCGGCTGGACGGGTCGGGGATCGATTCGAAACTACCTCGTCTACATCTCAGTTGTGACCGCAATGGCGCTCGTGTTCGAGTCGGACCCAATGTTGGATGTCTTCGTAGTGATATTCTTGATATCTATCATGTTGGTCTTTATCATAAGTCCCTTGTACGCTGATCGGTCAGGAGGGCAGCTTTACACGATGAAATCTCACGGTCTTCTTCCAGCGGGCTACATTGTTGGATTTTCCTTGTACGCCTTCACTGTCCAACTTATTCACAACATTTTGACGCTTACGCTTGTGTTTGCCTCACCTCACTTCCGAGGTCATGCCCACTTTGGCAGTCACGACGAAAAATAGTACCAGGAACGTGGGCACTCTATCGATTTTCATGACCAATACAAAGGGGAGTCCGTCAAGTTGGCAGCCTTTCGAGTTTCTGGAGGATACGGCATGGTCGTTGGGATCGCCATAGTCGCTGCCTTTTCAAGTGTTGGTTTCGCACTCTGTACTGCATTCTTTCCAGGTCATCACCTTGCGTTAGTAATGATCTTGTTGCTCATTTACGCCGGAAATATGCTGGATATTTTGTTGACCGAAGGCTACACAGTTCACCGTTACATCTGTGAAGGACGCACCTTTGCCTTGGACACTGTCGATTCGGAATTTGTTGATTGTGTTGGTTACAGAATTGCTTACGACCGCTACTGGGACTACAGCAGCATCGGTGGCATAAGGCCCGTGTCATCTCTGTTTCGGAACGTTGGGATTTTCCAGATGCTTCTTATGGTAAACAGCGCCAATATCAAGTTTGTATCCGATCAGGAAGGATATGTCGAAGACATTCTCATCCCTGCTCTTCAAGGAGAAGTCCACTGCAAAGACCATACCTGCTCCGTTCCGCGTGCACATCACCTGTACGGTGTAAGCCTTCTCTACACTATGATGGGTGGTCTTTTTTTCATTCTATTGGGACTTTGCATAGCCTACATTCTTGAGTTTCCCTCGGCGTCACTTCTTCGATGGCGTCAAGCTGTGAAAGAAGCGATGTTTGTTCGCTTCCATCAAGGTACTGCTGCATTGAAAGACTTATGTACTTGTTGCAGAAAATCTCATTTCCGTGCACAGATCGATGATATGGAGGAGACAGGGTTGGAACTAGCTGACGTATCCGAGGAGCATCCCATCATTGAGAATGTTGCACAGCCGCTCTTGAATCTTCACAATATGGAAGTGGGAGAACTCCCAGAGGTGACCCAGGAGCGCACTATTGTCAAGAATCTTGTCCAGACACTCTTGACGGGCGATATCGTGGACGGGAGACCAACCATTGACCGGGACACACAACTAGCACAAGATCTTCCACCCATCCTTACACATAGGCTTCGCAAGGTCTACCCCGGAACGGGTGGCGGACCACCGAAGGTAGCGTTGGACTCTTTGGATTTGCATGTCCCGAGGGGTGAAGTACTCGGACTTCTTGGCCGGAACGGTGCTGGCAAAACTACAGCGTTGAAGATTCTGTCCGGTGCTCATGACCCGTCCGGTGGAATAGGGCTAGTAGCCGGATATGATTGCAGAGATGAAAAGATCAGTATGTATGAAGGACTTGGTAATTGTGCACAGTTTGATGTCGTCTGGTCCAGTCAGTCTGTCCAGCGTCATCTCGAATTCTTCGCTGGTCTCAAGGGGCTGCCAAAGTTGGAGAGGAAGGCCATCGCTCGAGATATAGCGAATGCAGTCGGTTTGGGGTCTGACAATGTGTATACTCAACCAGCGGGGTCACTCTCTGGTGGGATGCGGCGACGACTTTCAATCGGGATGGCATTGATCGGATCACCTTCCGTTGTCATTCTCGACGAACCCACGACTGGGTTAGACCCCTCTACCCGTTCGTCGATCTGGTCCTTGATCAGGTCCTTCGCATCGAATGACCGAAGTATGATCATCACGACTCACATGATGAATGAGGCTGATACATTGTGTGATCGTATAGCAATCGTCGCTGAGGGGAAGTTAGTGGTGATTGGGACTCAACATTATCTGAAGAAGAAATTTAGTGACGGCTACGTCCTTCATCTGAGTCTTGTGGATAGTTCACTGGACAGTCAAGAGCGAGCCATGAGATTTGTCCGCAAGTATCTACATGCCAATGCAAGCTTCGGGATCCGTCAGACAACGACGATGCACGTCCATCTCCCCCGTCGTGATACAAATCTTGAGACTGTGTTCCGAGCGCTGTATAGCGAAGAGCGTACGACAGAAGGAGGTATCCATCAATTTCTGTTGTCTCAATCATCGTTGGAAGATGTTTTTGTTTCATTGGCAGACTAAAGAAAAACCGGCTGGCCCAGTAGTGCATAGTTGAAGGTAGCCGCTTTTGCATAACATGTCCCCCCGATGTCTTTGTTTTCTCTTGTATTCTGGTAGATTGTTAAAGTTTTCTCCGAGTAGACATATGCACCGTGGGTATCCCGTTCCTCCGCCCCCATTTGCGTTAAACCAATAGATTCACAACAAGATCGTTGTCGACGATTAAGGCTTTTGTTCTTTTAGGTTCGGAACTCGAGATCGGTCCAGCTGGGGGGGTATGATGGATGAATGAGTGAAAGACGATCAGTCCCTCACCACCGTGCTGGCTTTGTAATGATGGCATTCTCTCTCTCTCTCGAACTCTCTCGTTCTCTCTCTCTCTCCCTCCCTCCTCCACCTTTGAGGACGACGACCCC